>ENA-UOUE01000573-UOUE01000573.1-compost-metagenome-genome-assembly--contig:-NODE-573-length-28860-cov-16.119307_pt1 | contig 28860 bp, 15 predicted proteins | sample MGYA00238146_ERZ747223 | MGnify/ENA primary metagenome ERZ747223 (study PRJEB28781, sample SAMN06268865) | compost metagenome | isolation source: single cell | place: USA: California, Emeryville, Joint...
TACCTTACATGGTCACCATGGGAAATCATGAAGCCTTCAATAACTTCAGCAATTTCAACATGCGCTTCCAAATGCCTCAATATCAATTCTCTCAAAACCATCTTTACAGTATCAATGTGGATAATGTCCACTTTGTCTCCATTGATCTCGAACTTCCTGTTCTCCAACCCCAGTACCTAGCTAATGTGGTGAACTGGTTGGAGCAAGATTTGAAAGAAGCAAACGCTAACAGAGCTGAGAGACCTTGGATCATAGTTTATGGACATAGACCCATTTACTGCTCTGGCAAAGAAGAAAATGATGACTGTGTTAACAATCCAACCAGATTCCAAGCCATTGAGGAAGTGATGTACAAGTATGGTGTGGACATCTACTTCTCTGGTCACGTTCATGTATATGAGCGCAACCTTCCAGTCTACAAAGGTAAAGTCATGCCATACACTAATCCGGTTCTATCAGACAGAGCCAGTCATTACATTCAAGACCCACAAGCTCCAATGTACATCGTCGCAGGCATTCCAGGACACAGAAACTACCCTGCTGGTAAAAAACTCTACGCCGTTAAAGATTTCTGCGCTCGTCTTGACAGAGATTATTCCGTCGGAATGATTTCAGTCCAGAACAATACCCATCTTCTTTGGCAGATGATTCACACGAAACATGGAAAAACTGAAGATTATGTCTATTTGATCAAAACCAAGACTTCATACGCTGCAAAGTCTGCTCACCACTTCTTAGAAGGCGCTCAAGAAGTAGCAACTGCTACAAACGTGAAAGCTGGTGGAGAAGGATACGAATTATACTGGATTTCCTTGGTTGTGCTCGCATTGGTAGCCGTATCAGGATTCACCTACTTCAACCGTAGAAAGAACGCTCGTAAAGATAGAAAAACTCAATCTGATGATGAGTTGGGAACAAGCATGATCAATTAAGCTCCGAAAGGTTCAATTCCAAATGATTCGAAAGACAAAACTTTTGATTTCTACGGCAGACTTTACATATCTACATAATAGTAATCAAATTATTTCACAATAGCAAAAAATTAGAATCTTATTTCAAAAGAAGCTTAAATTTCAGCTTGATTCGATAATAACATCTAAGATATAATATTGAGAGTGAGTATCCGTGGAGGTAATTAAGAATGATATCGTAGAGATCACAATCTTTGCTATCTGCCAAAAAATTAACAAATTGCGGTGCTTTTGGACGATTCCACCTTTATATAGTCTTATTGGTGCGAGTGCATATGAAAATAACTGATATGGAATGAAAAATTCAATCAACGTGAATGCCGGATGGAGTATTAAGCATTCTAGTAATTATCCGAGGCTGACTTAACAACATTTTTGTTGACAATTAATATGAATGAATCTAATGGACTTATATCGGCATTAAGATTAATCCAAATCAAACACGCAATCAGTATAAACAACATAACTTTTATGAATAGTTATAGCTTCAAAGAAGAAGTGCACTCATAGTGAATGGTATTTAAGGACTAAAATAGCCGATAACAATTAACACTTAATCCAATCGGGTTTTTGGTTTGAGCTTGAAGTAATCGTAACACTCACTACGTGCTTGAATTGAAGTGCGGGAGAGACCTTCTCCCAAGGGAAAACTCCTCGCCAGATTTCGCTGCGCTTTTCATGGTTAGTAATGACCAAAAGCTTTTTCTCCATATTAATGTAAAACCCTGCCGTAACTTGAGGACCTGGGAATCTTTTCTTTTGGCCGATGCTTTCAAGGAATCTCTTTGAAAAATCAATTTTTTGGATAAACTCACTTGATTTTATGTGAGGATTAGGGCTCTCGACTCCTGCATACACGCAGCAGACAAGAGGATTGAAATGTAAAGTGTAATAGACCTCTCCTTTTTCCATGACTAGATCTCCGAAACACCAGCTCATCGTATTATTAACAGGTTGATACACAGTTTTATTATCGTCCTTGAGTTTATGAGAATCGTTAGAAGGAGTCAACCAGCCCCAGTCTACCGATTGACTAGCCTCAGTGGCTTTCGCTTGTTCTTCTCCCTCGACTTGGACGTATACTTTAGACCCGTTTGGAATTGCTTCGGGTACCAACACAAGAGGAATTCCTTCCTCATCAAGGTAAAAGAGAGTTGATGACTGAGCAATTTTAAGCAATCGTTTGACTAATTGGTCAATAGCATCAAGAGGAGTATTTTTGAAAAATGATATTTTTTGTTCGAAACTCTGGTAGTAAACTGAGATTGTCTTTTTCGAATCAACGGAAGTTTTAGATTCTTCTTCTACAGCCATATTGGAGTCAGTTGCAAGAGCGCGGCTATTGGGAGTGACTTTGGCTTTCTTGGGCTTAGTTGGAGACTTGTTCTCTTCACTTGAGGCTCTTGCTCTGCGATTGGTTGTGTTTTTATCGACTGGATTATTTTCCTTTAGCATTTTGAGTTTTTCTTCCCATTCGTTCTTGTTAGGCAAATTTTTCCAGTCTAGTGCGATCATGGCTGTTATTTCTGTTGGTTTAGTGTATTTATTAGCTTCTTTGTATTGTTCGAGCATTTCGGACTTGAAGAGGAAAAATGCTGAGGCTGGTAGCTTTTGTTTGCTTGCCCGAGTAAGAGGAGCTTTCTTGGAAGAGTTGGCCATTTCTCTGCGTCTCAGAGAGTAGGGAACTTTTTTATTGACCATATTTTCTATGTAAAGCTGTTTGAATTGATCTGTGACAGCAGAGACTTGCTTATAAGGCGGAGACAATAATACTATTCTAAAAAAATAATAATAGTTTAATTAACCTGCCCTTTCATTAATTAACATTGAAAAAATTGGGCTTCAATTGCATTTGCAACTTCTTCTGACCTTCTATATATTTACAACGCTGCCTGCAATGATTTCCATATGGTGAGCAGCAATCACTCTTTCGAACTACTTTGGTTTAATTCCATTGAGCCATATCGAGTTCCTCTTTTTCGAGTGTGTTCGATTCCATTCGAACTTTAAAGGGCCGTTTTGCGACCATTTGACGATAACATAATAAGAACTGATATAAAGAGCAGGTACTCTTTCAAGGTTACAATGTTACGTGGTTGTGATAGAATGTGCTTCCTCATTAGGTAAAATATATCTGTAAACAAAGGAAAGCAGTGTAAATACAAGCAATAATATGCAATAGATTATGAATTTGAAGGATGGAAGCATGAAGTCAACGTAGCTAATTTTCTAGAGTAAGAGAAATATTTAATATTGGCCATATAGAATTGATCGTGAGATAGTATGCTGTAAACTTTCTCTCAAACAGCGTCTCCATTACCTTTCTGCTCAGCTCCTGGAACATCTGCGTAATCATTGGATAGCATTCTCTTGAAGACTCATTTATAATTTTAGTTTCTACCAAGTTAATGTCAAAACCTAGAATAAATTCCAGGAACTCAGTATTAAAGAATTCCTTGGAGAGTGATTCCTCCTTGATACCTGCTTTTAAGTAAGTGTTGAGCAGTTTCAGAGACACTCTATCTTTGAAATATTTCTTGAGGTCGAGATTGCGTACCCTCTCGAGGTAATCACAAATTTTGTCTCCAAGAAATTTAGGGTAATTTTTGAAGAAATTGTATTTAGCTTGAGGTTTTCTTTTCTTAGCTGCTTTTGGCTTTTTCTTAGATTTCTTGGAGTTCTGCCTATCGGAGCAGGTTTCGAAACTTTTTTGGATCTTTTCAGAAAAAGATGCTGCGAAAATAATTCCTCCGGTTTTTTTGTCCTCATCAATTTGAATTATAATTGGTTGCGAGTTCTCAAGATCGTTTGGTGAAGGGTTTAGACACACAAGTTGGTTAATGAAACACTGTCGTTGTGATTGATCAGTGGTGAATAGATCTGAACTCTCTTGAGTTGAAGAGTCTCTGTCATAGGCGTCGGCAAATTTCTCAAAATTTGGAAACAGAAATTGGCTGCACTCAAGTTTTATTTTAGTCTGAGAGTTCGAGTCATAAAACTGATGAGCATTATTCTGTTTAGTGGTGCGTTGTGAGACTGGACTAGTATTACGACTTGGGTTGGTTTCTGAGGAATTTCAGTTATTTAGGCATAGGCAACCTATTTACCTTCACTACTGATTTCCATTGTCAAATCTAAAACGGAGGATCTCTCTTCAACATCGGTCAAAATGTTCTTATTCTTTCTTCTTTTTTCTTCAGCAAGAGTGCTCTTCATAGTATCTTGATATGCATTCGTAAAGCATGCTAGAGTCAATTGTTAAGTCCCGAAATTTTTGGAATTATTATTGTACATTGAAAATGATCTGGAACACTTGGTCCATTTTTTTCATAGGATATGAAATCTGGTTCCATTTTCTTGTGTTTGCGGATTTTTAAAATTTCTTTTATCATCATCAATCAGCTTCCGATTAATATAATCTCTTACTGAATCAGTAGTAGTCCTTCGAAATCGAGGGCTAGGGTAGGCCTAGAAATTGAGAAATATCGTAAATGATAAATGAAAATTACGAGCTCATGTACTAAATTTAGCTTCAGGCTAGAAGAATTATCGCTTTCTTCTCTAAGCTGGCAACCGCTGAAATAACAACACTCGATAATGAAAATTTTGGAATCATTTTCAATCATTCAGCATCAACGCAGAAACTCGAGGGCAAATCTATGAATGTTCCCAATTCGACATTGTATTTATGAATTCTCATGTGAAAAAACAAGAAGTTGTTCTCTTTCAGTCTGAAAATAGTCTCCTTTTTTGAAGTTAAATCCTCCTCTCTCCAGTGGTGTCAACAAATTGGTTTTTCATAAAATACTGAAGTGGTTCCTTTGTGAATAAGCTAATTCCCATCACCTGTGGTTTATTATCGGATGATACCTGAACCTTCGTACTCAAAACCCTCAGAGGGTGACATTTTATCGCAACACGAAATGTCTTTTCCAAGAGTGTTATTTTTATTCGCGAAAATCATGGTCATTAGTCAACCATTGAAATATGAATAAGCATTTTACGAGGTTATACTGCTGTATACTAGTCCTTCAATATGGAAATTTTAGTTTTAGATAGAATCATATTCGTCTGCAATACTGCTGGAAGCCATCAATAAAAAGAGAAACTCAAAAACTTATGCCGTCTCAGAACTCGAATCAGCCGCATGCTCCCTTTTTCTGCGGCCGTTAACGAACAAAAATAGAATCAGATCCTGATAAAATGCCATTTATTATTTCTGTTTTTCTAAATGAGATGGACAGAATCCTCATGTATCTGTCAAGAGGAAGTTCTTAGCTAAAAGGAGCCGTGGCATACATCAGCCTAGAATTTAACCCATATTGATATGCTGTAAAACTCTGAGGATCAGCTAGTAATATTATCCTAGAATTAAATTTAAAATTTCATATTCTCGGATTCACTCTTATTCTTCAAGGAAATTTGCTTTACGTCTCTTTCATAATTACCATCCAAAGAAGAGTCGACTCGAGCAATCATTACAGAATTAACTTTTCATAAAGCAACTTCTGGGTATCAAGTACTTAATATCAAATTAATGCCTTTACCATATAACATAACTCCAAGGCATGCAACTTTTGGAAAATCATCAAACATTCATTCAGAGACTCATTTTTTTCAGGATATTCATTCAATAAATATTTACTTTTTCACTTTCTTCTTCCCTTTGCTTTTGCCAATGTCGTCATCTTCCTCGGATTTACCTCGGCGACCTTTCTTACTTCCATGGTCTTTTTTACGGCCTCTACCGCCCTCATGCTTATCTTCCTTGTGTTTGCCTCCCTTCGCACCTTTGCTCTTTGATTTGCCTTTTTCTTTTCCTTTACTGTGGCCTCTTCTCTTGCTTTTGCCTTCGTCCTTTGATTTGGACCTTCCTTCGCGAGAAGGCTTGGATTTACTCTTCTCTTTAGATCTGCCTCCTCTTCCGCCTTTCTTTCCTTTCTTTAAGTATTTCTCGCCTTCTTCGATAGTATCAGCCATGGTTTTTGTCCTACGAGGGGCTTTTTTCATATCAATAAGCTCCTCGCCTTCTTCATCACCCTCATTTTCCTCTTCATCTTCAGGTTTATTATTCAAGATTTGCTCGGCTTCTTTAATCGTGTCGGCGATTGTTTTTGTTCTATGAACCTTTTTGCTCTTTTGACCCTTTCCCTTGCTTTTCCTAGCCCGTTCCTTGCTCTTTTTGCTGGAAGAGTCGCCGTTCTCTTTGAGCTGTTCTTCAGCTTCCTCCATCTTTTTCCTCGAGGACTTTTTCGACTGCCTCTCAGCCGTGTCAAGGACGTGTTTGAATTTCGAATCATTAAGATTTCGCTTTGGGCTTTCATATTCAGGATTTTCTTTGGGCGAAGATACTCCCTCTTCAGCTGGATACACGTCAAGAGAAATTTGCTTCACAATTGATCCACGTCTTGAAGGAGATTTTTCTCTTATTTCTTCATTCGCTTCAACAGGGAGTTTGGCTCCTGTTATAACAGGAGACGCTTTTGATGCTTTAAAGAGCAATTCGGCTTCTTCGGTCACAACTTTTGTTTGAGTAGTCTGTTCTTTAGTCGGAGTTTTTGCTTTTTTCTCAGTTTCCTGCCTGAAAGTTGAAGTTGAGATCGACTGTTCAAAACTTTGCCTGCGGAATCCTTGTGATTGAGATTGCGAATTTGACCTCTTGCCTTCCGATTGCTGTTCTCTGAGCTCCCTGCTGGTGCTGCTTTCACCTTGATCGAGATTCTCCAGGTCTGAGGTCTTCGATACAGATTTTTTAACTACAATAACTTTCTTTTTCGAAGAATGATTTGAATCGGCTCCTTCCCTGGCCTCTTCGTAAACAGAGTCTTTCTGAGTATCTTGCTTATTCAATTTCGCCTGGCTCGAAGCGTCTTTTTTATCTACAGACGTTTGGGTGTTCCCTCTTGATACCACAGGACTCTTCTCAGCGCTTCTGCGAGCTTTGGGAGAGTAGAGATCGTCATCGTCCCGCCTCACTTTTTGAAACGATGCGGTTTTGAGCTCCTGATTGTCAAGCTCATTGCTATCAAAACCAATACTGGCCTCTCTTTCTTGTTGACTCATTAACGCGATCTTTTTGAAGATTTTCGGGAAATTCAAATTTTTGAATTCTTAAAGATTAATTTGTTCTAAAGCTGTTTTTTAAAATCGCTGAGAGTAGACTTTGATTCCAAAAAACAAACTTTAATAAGCCCTGATAATAAGATCTATTGAGGTGCTGTTCTTATATCACAGCAAACAATTTCTCAAATGATATCTTGCACTCGGCAGTTTACCTATATAAGCGAGCCTTAATGAATTATAATTTGATGGAGAGCTAAGTTGTTTTTTTTTTTGTTAAATTCATCTTCAAAATTCTTTCGCCTTTAGTATCATGTGTAAATATGAATAATACAAGCAAAATTCATAGTAGAAATTCTAAATCATAGAATTGAAACAGAACAAATGAAAGAACACGAAAGACGGTTATTCCTCATAGAATTTTACAATCAAATGGTTAAGCTAATCCTCATTCTGAGTTCTGAAAAGATATACAAACCATAGCCAACGTCTCTAGAGAGGTGAGGTTCCGGACTTTACATAGTGTAATTTGAAACCCCATCTTGCAGATGCTGATTGTATTGGCCACTTTGACCGGCTTGTGGCATCTGGTAGTTGGTATATTGATTCAACGGATTCTCATGCAAGTTCTGATTGATCATATGGGGGTACTCCTGAATCACGTTTTGCGAATGATTAAACATCCCTTGCTGGCTCGTCTGCATATTCATATCATTCGCTGGTTGGTCTATTTTGCTATTGGCAGGTGGGTTATTATGGCTGAAATCACTACTAAACAACTGTGTGGATAGGTCATTTGATGAGTTATTATTTAATGGAGCACGCACCATCGGCTCCAAATAGCTACTCGCTTTGTTTAGAGCAGTCTCATGAGACATTAACAGTTGGAAATTATCATCAGGCATCTTCGAACTCTGCAGCATACTTCCTAAATCCATTGAAGGAGAAAATTTCAGAGAAGGCATCTCCTTGACACCACCGTGCATCGAACCCATTCCAAAACCATTCTGATTCAAATAATTTGAAGGCATGCCTTTATCTGCAGATTCTTTGCTAGTATACAAATCTAAGTGCTCTCCCGCGTTTGTAGCAGGGTCTTTGGTTGACCTTCCCATCATATTCATGGACATATCGGATTTGGTAGAAAGTATGGGGAAGATATTTTGATTTCCATGCGAATGACTCGGATCATAACCTCCTTCGAGGGATTCGCTCTGATTTCCTTCTTTGACGTTTTGGAGTAAATCTCCTGGTCGGGAGTTGTTTGCGACATTCTCAAAAACGTTTTGGTGTTGCAATGCTTGATTATTAGAGAAATCAGAAGGCATATTATTTCCTGCTGGAGCCATCATGTAATTATAACGAGAGTCTCCGTTCTGAAACTGCTGAGCTGGTTGCTGTTGCTGTTGTTTTCCTCCGTTCACAGAAATCAAGTTCATGTAATATCCTGAACTCGTTTCGGATGGGTTTGCTGCAGAAAACTGTGTTATTTGGTAGCTGTTTCTTGGGAATTCATTGATTTTGTTTTGGGAAGCCTGCTCGTTTTGTCCTTGGAATCTTTGAGTTGAGGTCACTTGAGGAAATACTCTCGCTACCTGGTTGAATACCATCGGAGACATTCCCTCAGTTTTTATCACTTTGCGGAGTTGTTCTAATCCAGCCGTTAATAACACGAAGACGAAAGCGACTTTTACCCATTAAATGAAGGTCCAGGGTGGTGTTGCCTCCCTCAAAGTGTTCTCCTGTGCCATGTCGCTTCTCTTTGTCGGCTCTTTTCTTCTTTTTTTTCTGATGCAGGCTCTCTAAACTGCGTTTCGCCTTTAAGAAATCCTTTAGACGCTCGATGTTTGACAGGATAAGCCTCTATTCATTTAACAATTCAAATTAATGATTTTGGCACAAATATCGAGAAAGTCATACCTTGTCATTGGCAGCAGATGCCATCATTAAGTTCTCTTGTATGAGTTGAATATTCCCAGGCAGATTGAGGGCCTTTTCTAAGCTGTCAAGATTTTTCTCGAAATCTTCTTGATGTATTTCTAACAATATATTAGACAATAGCACTCGTGTATGCGTACGTGTTGTCGGATGTGAAGGATCGTCGCTCTTGTGAAAAGAATGCTCGTCTAAAGCCGTTTTATGCTGATAAAGTTGCTCATTTCGTTGCCTAAGGGTTGAGAAATAATAATAATGATTTATGACCTTCAAACTCAATGACTACCTCTGATTAACTAACTCTGTTTGCAGAGTCTCGACCTGAGTCGAAAGCTCATCAACTCTTTTATTTAACTTGGAATTCGAGTCTTCAATTTCACTCATTCTGAGTTTCATCTTAATAAACTATTGCAGGCAAAAAGTTACAACTTTCATTCATAATTCCGAGCTTTTACCTCCCAATACAGCTCATTATTCCCGATTTGAGCTTTCGATTCTGATGTTGTCAATTCTCCGGGATCAGCACCTGTCCTGTGTCCCGATTCTTCAACAGTTGACGAATTCACTTCAATTTGGGCCATTCTATCGCTTTTAAAGGATCGTATTAGGTACAATAGAGGCTAATTGTGTTCTACTCTTTATTGGAGGCTGCTTTTATCAGAGTATTGGGATCTGTTTTAAACTTCGGGTGAAAGCACAGAATCTGATTATTTTGAATATTAAAGTGCTGGAAGCCTAGGGCTGCGAGCTAAAGGGCATAATTATAACGAAAGTAAACGGATCTTACATCTTTAATGAAAGAATCAAGATCATTGTGATTATAGTAAAGCGGAAGGACGTCATGTTTCATTTTTGGTACGTCTCTGATGATGAAAGCATCTCCGCCTTCGTTCCAAGAGAGGACGTCCAAGAATTCTGGATTCTAATTCCGCGAATGGGTTAGACTATGCTTTATCTCAAAAGTAGATATTTACTCTGAGAACACTCTGCAGATTTTGAAGAAATTCGGTTATCTTCTCGTCGCCTCTGGGGTTGAGCTCATTCCAAGGGTTGTTCTGGTAATTGTTCGCCATTTGTAACTTGTAATGCTGCTTAAAATGTGCCGGGAACCGAGTAATTTGCTCAAGTTAAAATAATTTAAACTGAATGAAGTTTTCGCATTAGAGGTGTCTGTCTTGTTGTCAATGCAATGCTCAAAAATTTAAAAGAAACCAGAATGTTTTCGAAAATATTCAAAATCCGAACTTTTTCACGAATTAAAAGTCTATAGCTGAGTAGCCCGAAAGGATAGGTATTTAATGTCATGAATTTGTAACAATTAGAGTCGCCGGACCGTTGCAAGAAAGTTCATAAAATGACACCTAGTCCACTGAAATTGAGAGAAAAGTTCAAGGGTATCCTAGAGGTTGAGCAAAATATCTAACTTCAAGCAGGATATAGTGCAGCCGTGCTTATGAATTCGTCCCATCTAATTTTAAAATATTTGGATAATACACAAAATACCGCATTTCAAAGTTGAATTTATTGCTAATTTGATTATTAAAGACAAAAGCAGCATTTATTTACCGAAAGATCTGTCTTCTGCTCAATTATTGTGAGAGAAAATGTTGGTTTATACTCTTTCCAATCGATATGTACTAATAAATTATTATTTTCATCTCTCATTTTCGATATTTGCGATAACATGCACTAAGTCGAAAGTCAGTAGCACAATGTGATCTAAAAATAATACTGATTGATAGTTTGGCGCTGCTTTAGCCATGAATTTTAAATTCTTACGATCGGCCGTGTCTGATAGAATATTCTCATAATTAGATTTGCTGTGGATTTGCCCATAAGAACAATTTATTTTCGGATTCTCTGTATTGCCTTATGCTTAAGTTGTGGAAGAGAGTTATGTTATCCTCGTTCTAAAGGAGGAAAACGATATGTTAACTTAAAATATTGTTTTATTTTTGAAAAAAAGGAAACGGCGTAACATTCTATCTGAGGGTTAAATGTTCAGAAAGTAGACAATGAAAATATTGTTTGAAGTATGAATATTCCTACTTTGGATGCGATGAAAATGCATTTCCTGCTGAATTTAATTGCAATAAATTTGAATTTAAAATTTTGAGAAGCATGATGAAATCTCCTGTTATTTATTTACTAACTGAGATTTTTATCTTTGATACTTTACATTAAGCAAGTGTAATATTTGGCATATAAAATAATAAGTGCCCACCTTGAAAAAATGTTTAGTAATTCGAAATTGAAGAGTAGGAATAGGATAAATGTATTGATTTTAGCCTCCTTTAACTTTGTTACAATTACAAACTCGAAATCAAGTGATTATAAATTCTGTTCATTGTAAATCACGTATGAATGTCAATTTTTCTGCCAGCAATTGAAGAATGAAATGAAACGCTCAAAATTTGTTGCCAATTTCCCTGTATTCTCCAGATTCGTCTGAAAGCCAAAATTTCTATACATTGATTGTGAAGAATGAAATAAATCTTAAAATATTGCTTGGAAGTATCATTAAATACCTTAGTTGCTCTATCCTTAGCTGATGATACTCAGAAAAATTATTTTCGAAGAGCTTTTCTTGATTGTTTAAAGTTTTTTCGGCATAAATTCATTCGATTTTGAAGATTATCTGTGGAATTTGGGAAAAGGAGTCTCTCTTTTCAATGGGGCTTCATAACCCTTCCTTTGAATTCTCATCTTTAAGTTAGAGTTCAATTTACGGTGCTAGAGTCAAGTCAAATCGAATGAGTTTTACTTTTCATAATCCTGACCTCTCTTCATTAAATGGGCAGAAAGCCCACAAACTGGGGGCCTGAAAAAGGGGCGAGCCGAGCAGTAACTCTATCGTAAGTCCTTACAAGGTTTTGTGAAAAATGTTACTAACATTATAAGCAATGCAAGAAACCAACAACAAGAATTCCCACCAGAAAATGGAATTATTTGAGAGCGAGAGACCGTTCGTTAAGTCTTCGACTGAGGACCAACAATTGTTCAAATTCATTCGAATAGATCACATATATCCTTGAAAAACCCGTTAATTTGAGGTATTGAGCCATCAATAATTTTATTTGAGTTCTTGAACAATTTCATAAGCCAAAGTTAGATGTATGAGAAATTACGCTTGAGATTTCGACAATTTTGAGAATGAAACTCAAGCTAGCACACTCGCTAACGTAATTATCTGAATCTGGGTCCTATTCAATGATTTAAAAACAAAGAAGAGCATCTTATTGTGTACCATATTCATTTTCAAGTATTAAGGCTCCATAGAACTATCTAATTAATCAATTTTCAACGATTTAATTTATACTCTTCGAAAACCAGCGGTGGAAGCCCATTTGCTTCATACAACATGGAAACTTAGGTTTATCTTCAGAAAAATCGACTAAGTTTCTTATCTCAGAAACAAAAAAGCCTAATACTCTATCTGAATTTATAAATTAATTAATCAAATTTCGTCTGGAAATTCGATTTGGGAGGCAATTCAGTATTTCGATTTTTACCTTTTCCCAAATAAAATTCCTTCAAATGAAGGTGTTCAGAAGCATGAAGCTGTTAGACCTTCTTAATAATCAATTCTAAGGTTTCCTGCGCAGCGTCCCTTTTCTTGATCCCAAATGAGAAAATTTAGCTCCATATATTGATCAGAAATGATACTATTCATTATGTAACACCATTTTTCAATCCCAGTACAACCTATAAAGGAGAAATCACAATTGCAGGACTTTGCACTCTAGCAACAGAAAATTTCCAAATTTCGAAACTCTTTGCTCCAAAATTGAAATTTCCTCAACAGAAATTCTTCTCTTAAAGGATTGGTTGGAACTTAATTATAACATATTTTCTGGATGATCAAAAAACTGAGTTTTTTGATTAGAACGTTCAAGAATTCAAGCAGAAACAACGATAAAGCAAACACAGAAAATTTCCAAATTTCGTATTCTTGATTGTAGTGCAGCCTCCAAAACGATCCACAATTGCAACTTCTATTGAAGCTCACAGCTATGGTACAACCTTCCATGGAAACATCCACCAGCAACGAGGATCTTACCGATAAAATCCTGAAATTAAACACGGAATTCTTTGTTGAAGAGAGACTTATTCAGAAAATTGAATGTAAAGTGCGCACGAAACCCTTGAAGATCTTCAAGAAAGATTCACTGAAGTTCTCAAGGCGTCTCTGCCGCTCAGTCCTTCGGTGTCTCGGTCAAGGACCTTTTTATCCTAAATTGATAGACATTTTAAGCTCATTAACCAAAATTCAACTCGCTTTTCTAGGTGGGTTATGCCTAGACGAGCAAAAATTGAGTCAAACTCTGCGCCCAGTGTTCATCCTTCTGTGGAAAGGCCAGAGAGAGACCCTTACCTATTGGAAAAACAAGAAAATATCTTTGATAACAGTGGCAGAATGGGACTCTATCTTCACTTTTAAAGGGTTTTGCGAGAGGATACGAGATATAATGAAGGATATACAGAGAGTGTTACTATTCACAGATGAGATTGACAAGCAAACTTTTGATGTTATTTTTTTTCGCCTGGTATTCACATTTCATCTGATGATCATCCACACTATACTATTCACAGAACTTTCTCAGGATTTCGAGTTTCATACAAAAGTGCGCAACGTGAAAGACTTTTTGCTGATGGCAACTGAGCCATGGCTGTACAAACATTACAATCATAGTAGCGGCATGTTCGCGCTTGAATGTTGTGGAAAGTGCAAAATTTGTCGATCATCGTTAGTATCTCGTAATTTTCTTGTGCTGTTGAGTGAAGCCAGGAAGAGGTTTGAGATAATTTGTGCGTTCTATCGGGCATTGATGTTGGATATAAATAACATATCGGATGAAAAAATGATGATTTTGCTAAACTATTGGAGCCAGAACAGCGGCAAGACATGGGGAAATGGATAGTCTCCTGATGATATTAAATATCCCAATTTTTCAGGTTTCCATTATATGGAATTGTGTTTATAGATAGTTACTTTTTACTGGATTCGACCAGATCATTGCTATGCTGTTTCAACTGTCTCCATTTATTTCAACAGCAAACTGTAATCTGTAGATATACCTTACATAAATATCAATGTAACCATGTTTGACGTTAAACTCCCTTGCTTGACCTATTGAGAGAAGATTGATAGGTAGTTTAATTGAATTGATAGCCTTGGTTAAAAATTCTGGAAAAGTTCTTACTTGTTTCTTCAGAGCTTTTCAATTATTCAAAGCTGAATTCTCTGTTAATAGGGACTCTTTGATCCAAAACAGCTCGTATTTGACAAAACTTTCGGAATTCGCATATATCTCGAATAATATATTCTCCGAAAATGCGATGTTTGTGAGATTTAGATATCCATTGACGTGCCTCTCACCTTATAAGATGGTATATTCTCAAATAACTCGCTGTGTTGCGTTGTCAGGAAGACTTGAGGGTTGGTAGAACTGGCAGTCCTCTTTTTGAATTCAACTAACTCAAGTTTGATTAAATTATCAAGAGAGTGGTCGAAAAGTTTAATCTAATTAGAAATTGGGACGTACACTGAACGGAATCAATAAATTTCGATAAATTCAGGTAAGTTCAATGCAAATTTCTGACATAAAAATATCAGAATTAGTATACTGCAACAATGAACAAATACAGCGTATTTACGACAGATAGAGTGGGATTGGTTCTAAAACATTCCATTTGCTTGTAGAGATACTTTTGCCTGTAAACTGATTTGTCCTTGCCATGTTTAAGGGGGAGTTTTTGTGGTGATGGCATATCATCCTCATGTAGAGAGAAAAGTTCCATCCAAGGTAGGTTCACAAAAAAATCATTAAGGATTACAGCTGAATACATAAAATCCTGTATAAGTTAGTTTATTCTTCTTTGACTAATTTTGACCCTTTGTAGTCACATTTTTGCTTCAACTGATAGCTTATTGGTCAGTTAAGTTATGGAGTCAATTCAGTTTATCAGTTGTAGGAACGTTTTATGAGTTTCCATGCGAGTTCTTATGTTTCGTTATGAGTAGGTTGAAAATTCTATAATAATTGGTTGTAAATTAAGTTCTTATCGCTCCTTCAAAACGGTTCGTAGTTTGTTTAATTCCACAGAATTTCTAGAATACCTTTTCTCATTCAATACCACCCTAAAAGGACTTCCGCAGAGGTAATTTCTCATGTAAACAAGTAGTAGCACCCAAATAAGAGCAGAAACGCGGATTCATGGCTGCCATCAAAAGAAATCATATTTGTATGGGAAAATGCGGGTCTTTCACACTCTCTCTCTTCAAATGCAAATAAGACTCTTACTCAAAGTAAACCGTCATTAACCTTCTTCTTTTAAGTCTCTTGCAATTTTTTTCGTCGGTGTTCTTTGAGAAATTACTCTGGAAGCTGAGAATTGTTTGTAATCTAGAAGCTTTTATCGACTAAACTTTTAGCCTCGAATTTCTCACTGAAAATTATGATTCTCTCTTAACACCATTGACTGAAATTTCTAATTCGAGAGAAAGTGAGATAAATTGCCATGCCACTTTTTTTTTCAGTAGAAGCTTCCTTCTATTGAGAAACTGCAAAGAATGAAAGAAAAATGACTCGAATTCCAGCTTTAAGCTCGCATTTGAGTTCACGCGTGCTTCCCAAACGTTCATATCACTAGTTTGAGAAGAGCGCTATACTCAATGGAATGTATCATAACTCTGATGAGGACATCAAATTACAAGAGGATCTTCTCGATGATAGTATTTAAACATGGAGAGACTAGTCAAAAGCCCCTTGAAAGGCTTTGCTCTGAAAATTCAGAAGGAAGAGGCCACATTCAAATGCAGATAGTGGATTATTGGCAATGAAATGAAATTCAAATGCAAAAAAAAAAAATGAAAACTCTTTTCTCATGACTAAAATTTCTGCTTAAGAATGAGCTAGTCGTCGTCAAAGATCATGAGGAGCCATTTATTTGATTTGTCAGATCACTGTTTTGAAGGAGAAAATGAATAAAATATAATCAATTTGCCTACTTTAAACAAACAGCTTTTTCCTTGGCGAAGAATCATGCAATTCAACCCGTAGCATGTCCTGGTCACCTTATAAGAAAGAATTTCTCAGCTCAGCACCGATTTAGTTGTGAGCTTTTAAGAGAGTGCCCAGTAACATCCGGTTCGGGAGAGGAAGAATCTGAAGTACTAAACGATCGGAATTAGAGATCTTTTATCTAATATTATTTTAGAAATTGATCAAAGACATCATATTACATGAAACTACTTTTGGCGAATCTGTAACTTGTAAAATGTAAAGAAAAAGGAGGAATTATCAAACTAAGATAGGTAATGATTCTTAACACAATTTCTTAGATTTTATCTGAAGCTAGTCAGGACAGTATTGAGATAAACAAGTAGATTTATTTGGGGAAAACTCTCAACAAAAAAAAAAACATGATGCTTATAATTTTCGGCTATGAAGACTAAATTGAGTACACTTACAAAAAATTAATGAGGTGGACAGATCTAATTGCGAAGGCAATGATGTCCCCCCTTAACTGAAGTTCTTTCGATTTCTTCGCCCAACCTCGGACTGGAATATTGAATATTGTGCGTTCTTTCAACGCAGACAATTTTGCTAGAGAATGGTGAATTAGCAAAGAAAAAGTTGTGTAGGCCAAATTAACCCGAGCGAGCAGTAGGAGGATTTGTGGCATTGATTCCAAAAAAAAAAAATGGTTAGCTCTTCGAAACAAAGGACTTCATCCTAAAAAATGTTCTAATTACGCATTTTCCAATTTTCAGCTCCTAAATCGAAATAAATAATTGAATCGCAATTTCAAAAACAAAGTTATCTTATGATCGACAAGCTTGAGTCCAAGAACGCCCAAGACGTCTTCAAAGCACGCTACAAATGGTGGTTTTTAGCAGTAGCATTGATTTGCGAGATCGCTCTCATGTACAACCTCCAAGCGCTATATACTATACAAGTTCCGATCCAAAAGATGTTCAACCTCGACGAAATCAAATACAGTCGAATTATGACATTCGAGTCTCTGCCTTCTGTTTTCGTACCAATAGTGGCGGGAATGCTGGCCGATAAATACGGAACTTCAATCGTTTTCGGAGTAGGAATGCTTGTTAACTATCTAGGACAGTTCATCGCGACGTATTCCTCAGATATCTTTAGCTACTGGCTCCTAATTGCTGGGAGAGTGCTCGTGGTATCTGGATTTAACATAACAAATGTCAGCAGGAACAAAATGTTCAAGAATTGGTTTAATAACCGCCAAATCGCGACAGCCCTTAGTGCTTGCAACGTAATTGATTACGTAGGAATTATCCTATGTGACATAGGTTATCCAAACATATACGAAAGGTACGATTCACTATTTGCGTCATTTATTGTCGGATCTGCTCTCGTGGTTGCAACGGCTGTATTCGGCATAGTTCAGGTCATCTTAAACGCAAGACTCTTAAAATTCGGAAACATCGAAAATCCTCACGACGTACCTGAGTCTGACAAATCCTTTAGAAATTTCCCTCTGGCATACTGGATACTTGTCCCTTGCTCAGTGTTTGGATTCCTTGGTTATTTTGGGACGAAAATCTACTCATCAAAATTCTTTCAAATAACCTTTCATTTTACAGGTGGAGAAGCCGGAATCATGCTGGCTTTTGCAATGGCTGCATCTGGAGTAATAACGTTCTTCTCGGGACTCTATATGGATAAGTATGGAAAAGTGAACGTTGCGAGCATTTTCGGTGCCTGTTTAATCGTATTTGGGACCTGTATATATATTATCTTCCCGCACTGCTTTAGATGTATTATGGCTGTTGCTCCTCTTGTTGTGATTTCTCTGGGAGGAGCTATAATACAGCTAATCGTGACGGTTGGTACTCTTAGGCTGATCAAAAGTGGGAGCTTGGGGTTGGCAATAGCGCTTGACAATGTACTGATCAACATACTTTTAATGACATATCCTATTGTCGGAGGATATCTTTCAGAAAAAACAATCCAGGAGTACGGCTACTTCTGGGTGTTCATATTTAACCTGATGCTTGGACTGATATGCCTAATGTTAGCAATTTGGTTGACCATAGTTGATAGGAAAGGAAACAAGGTGCTATCAGTGGTTATGCTTAGCGTAAGAAGTTCTTACGCCATAGTACCTGACGCTGGAAATCAAGTCATAAATGATGTTTCGAATTATGAGCACTTCACTTCCATGCAATCAGCCTTGCTAGTCAGCGAAGAAAATACCGCAAACGAATAAAACGCAGTTCATAGGAGGTATCTTGTCGGTGATAAGAATGTTTTTTTAAAAGCTCTGGTCTATGCTAGCTTAGGTTTATCGATAAATCTGCTGGATGAAGTTCTAATGAATATGTATTTTCACAAACTCCATATAAACCCAGGTTTGTTTGATTAATCACTCGAGTGATTTCCTTCAATGATGCCGTCCTGTCCAAGAGTTCTGTTTACATATATAAATCTCTTCGTATTCTTGATAACCTTTATGTAATCCAACACCTGCGCTAAAAGACAAACCTCCTCATAAAAAAATCTGTTTAAGCTTCTCAACTAAGTAGTGTTTCATTTTCACCTGAGAAAGCTCAGAAAAGAGAATATTCAATGAATATAACTGCAAGCTCCTAGTCCAAATTCAAAGGTAGAACTATCTAACAACCGCTTTCAAAAAAGCTAGAAAGAGCACAAAAATAGTAGAATTTAATTAGCAATATATTAGATATACTCGACAACATCAATATCAATGTACGGACAAATATCATATGGATAACTTTAATACTATACGTGACGACAAATAGAACTAAAAATGAAAAGGTCGGTTAGGGATACCAAACACAACATTATCAAGTAATTATGGGTGTTTTGAAGCTACAAAACTACATAATTACGTATGATAATGACTTGATGAATCAACAAAGGTATCCTACAAACGACTTTCTCATTTAGTTTGGAGAATAGTGACAGAGTTTCTGATATGTAGGTGACAACTGCATACAGTATGAAGAATCTACAAATAGTTCTAAGGTTTATGATTTGAAATTTGAGAGGGAGCATTTTCTCACTCTTGTCGGCATTACAAGCCTATAGCAGTGAGATAGCGGTCTCTCGTGAGGGTGGTTCCCTGTTAAAAAGGTGTTTGGCTAGAGTAGCTGCCTTCCATTACATGGGAGCAGGTCCTCTCTGCCTCAAGGGCTTAAAAAGATAAATACTTTCTTTGTTCGAACGTATTCTTTAAAAACATTTGTTATTTTGAGAGTACGTCTCTTCACGGGCTTTAGAGGACCCTTAATTCTCTAATTACTTGCAAGGCTTGAATCTTTTGAGAAATGCGTTTTTAAAAGCTGTTTGCTCAAGACCTCGCCTTGCATCCATTCATGAGACTGGATATCCTCAAGGGTAAAGCGTTTTTCAGGATTGAATTCCCAGATACTGGCCAGTAAGTCCTTGAAACTCTGTTGGAAGCGGAATTCAGGGTCTTGCTTTTGGATATACCTCTCGAAATGTCTCCAGAATCTATCATGCTCATGACGAATAAGAAGTCTGTAGACGACATCGGTTTGCTTAGCGAACTCGAAAGGAGTGCATCCGCAAACCATTGAAAAAAGAGTGATAGCAGCTGCAAAGAGGTCTGCGCTTTGAACACAATGCGGGATCTTCTCGTGGATTTCAGGGCTGAAATAAGCTGGGGTACCTACGATTTTCATGGAGCCTTGGTCTGCAGTGAACTTTTCTGCATTTCCGAAATCAGCAAGCTTGATACAGTAATTTTCATCAAGCAGGAGATTCTCTGGTTTGATATCACGATGAGCGATATTATTTTTGTGCAAGTACGCTAATCCATCGATGATCTGCCGGAAGTAAGTTCTGGCTACAATCTCAGGAAGACGTCCATGTTTTTGTATCAGCCCAAGCAAATCCCCATTTTCAGCCAGTTCAGTAACGAGAATTGCAACTTTCATGGTTTTTTTGCTTGTTACTTCAAGTTCGGTGGACTCATGGAACTCTTTCACTGCAATGATATTCTCGTGAGTGAAAGATTTCAGAACGAAAGCTTCTCTCTTGAGCGCTGCGCTCATGGAGACTTTGCAAACCTTCAGAGCGACTTTTTCATCTGATTCCTTGGCCTGAGCAACGAATGCCCTATAAAGTAAGGTAAGTTTTTAAAAAAGTCGAGCTCTTCTCACTCTGAGGTTGATCCTGAGCCGAGAGGGCTGACGATGGTCCAACGCAAGAGTGAAGAAGACATGGTCGAAGATTTCTTTTCAGAAATCATCTAATTGCAAAAACCAAAATAGTTTTTATTAATTTTACGACCTCTTAGTATTTGAGTTTGAAAAATCAGAATCTAAATTGAGAGTAGGCGATTTTAACAGCGAATATGTTCTATCAAAAACGGAATTTTTCAAAAAGATCTTATCATTCGCTCCGAGTCTAATGACTTGGAGCACTAAACCCATCATTTTAACTAGATCTTACTCTTGATGTAGTGATAGTAATAGAATATGCGCTTAGATGATAGATAAATAGCCATTCTTCCTCTTAGATTTCGATAGTGCTGATACTTTGAGGAGGTCATATTTGCGTCAATAAAGCAAGCTTGAGGCTAGAATTGCTAGTCTAAATTAGGCTTTGTTGAGTGACGTGGTGGCTTAAGAAGTCTGGCTTCTGAGAGATGTTAGTGAATGAATATGCATGAATTGATTATGAGAGAAGGTTATTAAATTGTCTTAATTGACGAGTAATATTGATGCTGAATGACAGTATCTGCAACACAAGGGATGTTTTCTTCCAACAAACAGTGAGAAACTCCATAATGAATGTATTAATGATTAGACTGCAAGCTCGCGAAGCGACAGACAAGATTCCTTTAAGCTGCGATTGACCGGGTTTAGGCAGTTAGAAGGGGCTCTATTTTCAGCAAATCCTCAGATGAAATTCATCTAAGATGTGATTTTTCTGAAATTTTGTATGCTTTGAGAAAAATGTATCAAACAGTGTATTGTAGTGAGCTCTTGTACACTACAGGTCTTTTATTCACTCAATCTCGCAGAGTAAGATGGAGACCGAATAAGCTTTTGAGCAATCAAATTTGGCTGCAAACAAATTTAATGAGAATCTAACTCTCATTATGTTAAGAGGAACAGGCAGCTGGCATCTGCAGCCTTTGTGATCAGACCTGTATCAAAATAAGTGAGTTTACCACCGCATTCTTATTATTCGAAAGTATTTTGAAGTGAGCGGCTGACATTTAATCTCCTTAGAAGTACACTATGAAGTCTCCGTTTTTAGTATAGTTTTCAAAAAAGTGAAAAAGTTGTCCAAGTCTAACTAAATACCGTATCCGATTAGTCCTATCAGCGTATGGTCTTTGGTGCTGGATTTTGCTTCCTATCACGATATTTATATATAAATCCGAGAGCGTGTCAATTTGACACAAATCTGAACAGAAATTAAATTCCAATGGGAGCTAACGAGACCAAAGAGACCAAAGAGCCTAAAGAAAAACTTGGCTGCCATGAGTCAGGACTCTCTCACTTTGAAGTCGAAAGTTTGAAAGAGACCACGAAAAACTTCTTTGAAAATAAGTAAGCTCTCTGTCACTTTTCAAAACATCATTTTTGAAATGGAATAAAAAGTGTGATTTCAGAGGATAAATTTGCCGGACTCTTCCCTAATAACGAGGACTTTGCTAGAAATTTGCATACATGGATGCGAAAGCAATCGAATAAAGACGTTGTGGATCTTTCCTCTCTTCTCAATTCTGGTACCTCGCTTAATTCGCGATCGTTGTAAACATATTGGGATTAGTTGCTATTTTTCTCAAAAAATCAAGGAAGTGGGATCCACTGGAGCTTTTTATTCTGATCGCTTGTGCAGACTACCACATTAAAACACAGACAGCTGCCTATGAACATTCAATGTCGGTGTCTAAGTTAACAGAACCGATAAGGGTGAAACAAACTATCATTCACAAGTTTGTCTAAAATTGAGTAGGCTTTAATCAAGATCTGCTGTCCTAAAGCTCTGGAAAAAGAGGTTGATCGGGCAGTCAGCGCTGTTACCTCTTCTATCGAAGGTTATTTGCTTTGTTAGCAGTCTCCTTAATTTTGATAGATTACGAAGGCAAAGAAATCGAGTTTAAGAGTGCAATTGCTCGGTTGAAAAGCTTGCTTCCGCTCGTGCAGAGGATAGTAGAAAACTATTTCTTTTCAATATTTTTTTCTCCTGCTTCTGCCTTGGCTGTGCCTGAATTGGACCAGAGCTCTGCTATCCTCACCCAAGAGCTGCTTAGTCTGCTATATCTTAACTGCAACCGATTCAATAAGATAAATAAACTCGCATGCCTGTACTCTATGAGAAAAAGAGGTGTATCTTTCAATCGACTAGCTGAAGGAATCAAAGGTAATGTTTGTTGGGGTGATTGCATCCAATTTTTTTTATCTGTGACCAGGATATTCTGCGCCTACGATTATATTGCTGAAGCATATCGATCCTGATGGCTCTGTGCATATTTTGGGAGGGTACTCTTCGTCTGAGTGGTTCGATGGGCCCGACTACTTCGGTGACAACGACTGCTTCCTATTCTCTCTGGTTCCCAAATTCAAAATTTATAGAGTTGATTTCCAGGCTGGAGGCAAGAACTACCTTTATTTTAACTCCAGAGGGGGAGGCATTAAAAAGTTATCCTCGAAAGTGCGGGTCGGAATTGGTTTTGGAGGAAGTAAATCAACGAAATGCAGGCTCTGGGTGGATGAAGAAATGGAAACGGACTGCTATGTTCATCCTGAAGATGATACATATCGAAAGGGGTATTTAACGGAGTCACATATCAGCAAACTTAACGTATCTTCTATCGAGAAGGCTTTATTGACTAATGAATTGCTTTGACATAGGTTGATGAGATAGAAGTGTGGGGTCTTGGAGACGAAAGTGCGATCAAAAAGCAGGAACAATACCGCATGAGAGAGCAGGAAAGGTATGCTATTGAGGAGTGAATAAAAGGACTGAGAGCATTTACAATCTAGATTAGAAAAAGAAAGAAAAGTTGACCGCAAAGCGTTTCTGACAACGGATTTAGATCGCGGTATATTATTTGAGAAAACTTTTCAGGCAGCGAATAACAGAAGAGATATTCCTCCTGATCGTTATGAAGGCGATCCGAGAACTAAACCGTATAAGCCTTTCTTTGATAATGAGAAGTGAAGAGACCAGACTGATATTATTTGCTGGCAACTGCAGTTTCCTTTATTGAGAATTTATGTAGCAAATTAACCTATGTTTTGCAATGCTTTTAAAGATTTGTTGACTGTTTTGAGTTAGGTAGTGACTTGATTTTCATGATTGAAGAGACCAAATTATCATCATAATCACTGCATTTATCTCTTTCAAGATATTTCAGTTGAAAAATTGAAAATACAGAACTCAAAACAAAGACTTCAGTAGCAGATCGGTTCACTAACCCCATTGTAAGCCGACGTCTCAGGACTTGATTTCATGCTTTGTGAAAGCTATTAATTTCATTTACCAAACCACCAATAAACCATTTCAGATGAATATATTATATGTATATTTCAAGTTACGAAGAACCACATAAATCTGATAGCCTATTAAAAAATCACTTCATAAATCGATTTCGTGAAATATAGAGGTTTAACATATGCTGGAGAGAAAAAAAGTCATTTGGATTTTCTATTTGCAGATATTTAGTTTGAAAACATCAATTAATATTTGAGTGATGAGCTTAAGTTTTTACCTTATGGATGCCAGAGCTTTTTAGGCTGTGTCAAGTGTCTGAAAAATTTATTCCCGCCACTTTGAGCAGAAAGTGTTGCTCTTTTCATTGTTTGAGCACGATTTTTAAGTAATTTTTCCCGCAAGCAAGGCTGAACACAAACAGTCGGAGCTGTGTTCTGGTCATCCTGGAATAGTCGCTTTGGTTTTATTGTGTCAGCGAAGTTGAACCTATGAGTGCTCTTTTCTAATTCATTCGAGTTAGGACACAGAGTTTGAAGTCTAGAGTTTGATAAACTAATGCTTTGTAATGGAGTACGAATGCGGAAACTCGATTTATCCGCATTAGACTGTTCCGGACTCAGCAAATGCGCACTTTGTCCTTGTATGTCATCATCAAGACTGGTTGTTGAGTATACACGCTTAGCATCTCTCTTTGGAGGAATATTTTCTACGAAATCTTGGCTGAATGTTTGAGGAGAGCCAATAATAGAAGCAGTGCATGTGCTCTTTGGACGAGGAATATACACAGTTTCGGAGTTGATGAATTTTATCGATGGTGTTTTCGCGTCGATAGACGGCAGGATCGTATGGGTGCGAGCAGTACTCTCTTTATCAAAGGAATTCGTTTTTTGATGGGCCTCTTGGTTAGTGAAAACGTCAGTCATCGTTGTAGAAGCGCTTGCGATTCTATTTTCAGAAGGTGGGTTAGCTTTTGCGAGATAAACGACGTCCTTTGATTGAAAATCTATAACAATTTTCAATGGCTCTTTTTCTTCAGAATCCTCTGGTTCTTCCTCAATAAGATGCCTGATGAGTTGCCCTTCTTTAGAATACGCAGGGTTTCTCTCCTGGAAGTAGTTTTCCAAGTCTTTCCGATAGGATTCGGTTGATCTGGTGCTTTCTTGGATGATTTTCCGAGCTTTTTCCTTCGAGGTGATATACTCATCTCTCGTAACGAATTTTTTCATGTAGGATTCAGACCATAACTCGGCGGAGAACATCGACCCTTTGTGCTTCTTTCTTTTTGTTTTCAAGTTTTGCTCGATTATTTTGTCACGTCCTGCACTTTTGAAATCGGATTTGGCTGTGGAGGCAGGCGATTTCAGCCGTTCGAGTAGCACTCTGAGGACCAAGTTTTCATCTCTTGCTTTCTTGATCTCGTGCAAGGATGGACTCCGGATCGCTGTTATCATTTGAGGCGGTAAGCAAGGTGTGAGCTTCCTTTGAGATTGGTGAGGCCTTGATATTGGCGGGTTATCAGTTGCCTGAATCTGATACTCTTCTTTCGGCTTGATTTGTCGTAGAGAGAACTTTTTCGAGGTTATCATTGTTTTGACTTTTGAGCTGGTGGTTTATGATTAAAAGATTCGGTTAAAAGCTAGATAGAGTGCAGTAAGAGCCGTTAATTTTAAAGAACCAAATTTAGATTAGGTTCGATGAGGTCGTATCTTGCCTTTGCTTCCATCTGACTCAGTTTTCCCAGAAATCAAGCCCTTTAGTTGTGTTCTTGCAATGGGGAGCAATTTAAATTTTCGGCCGGACATTTCTTCTTCATTTCTTTCATTATTTTTTTTTTGGATTGAAAAATACTTCAAAGATTGAATAGAGCTCCTCTCGTTTCTCTGGTGTAGTGGAATTCTGAAGCCACTGAGGATTTAAGATATTTTACATCTGTTAGAATCAAAAGAGGACATATTTCAGGTTTTAGACGAGAGAAACCCTTACAATGCAATGATTATATAATACCGAGTGTCATCTCTATTAAAACTTTATGTACATTGAGAAATATTGAGTTAGTAAGTATTTGCTCAGTAGAACGCGCTTATCTGGATTCAACCTCCGCATCAATTAGTTTCAGGCTAAATCATATCAGTTAGACACACCTCATGAAGATGCCTGAGCGGAAAAGCTATGCTTGAGCTATTCGAAATTCGCAGCAGACTGAGAATAATAATTGCTCTCGTTAATATCAATCTTTTGTAAAGGCTAAAATCAGGAGTGAAACTTAGCTTCGTTAGTTAATTTTATATATTTATATAAACACTGATATCATTTTAGGATGAGCTGCTGTGCTTCATTAGGCGATCAGAAGGAAGAACGAAAAGGGATAAAAACGAGCACTGTTAAGAAGCTTTCTACAAAGAAGGGTCCCGGTCTTGCTCTTGGCGATGCCAAAGTTGTCTTGCTCGGTGGCAAAGGAGTGGGAAAATCAAGCATTGCACAAAGATTTATCAACAATAAGTTTTCAGAGGCCTACATAGGCAACGTAGGAGTCTTTTACTATGAAAAAAGCCTTCAATTGAAAAACGGGGCTTCAATAAAGCTTCATTTATGGGATACTTGTGGCGAGGAACGCTTCAGAGCGCTGACTTCCACTTATTATAGGGATGCTACTGCAGCAATACTTGTTTATGATGTAACAGACGAAGAATCTTTCAAAGCTGCAGAGTATTGGATGAGAGAGCTTGAAGAAAAGAGCGACTGTAAGCAAATGGCTATTATTTTGGCTGGAAACAAGAGCGATATTGTAGAGGGAAGAAAAATCGATCCTGAACTGATCAAAGCGTATGCTAAAGAAAAGAATATCCTTGATATGGAAGTCAGCGCGAAAACTGGAGATAAAGTGGGCGCTTTATTCCAAGTTCTCGCTGAGCAAATACAAGAAAAAAGAACAGGGACTCCAACATCGGTATGATTAACAATTTTTCAAAACTTTTTATGGCAAAAATTTTCGGTATTGGTTATATCGATATCATGATCGTTATGTTACAATTACATTCTTCTCTCCTTGACCATCATTTATACATATAAAAACAAAAACTTACCAAAAGATTCCTTTTACAAATGTTTTTATTTAGAAATTTCTCGAATGCTGTGAATTTTTTAATTAATAGGATTGCTTGAGTTTGAACAAGTGCAGAGGTATCTCTATTAAATGGAATGGACAGATTTTCTGTATTAAAAGGTTACAGAAATAAATAACGAAACCTGAAAGCTCTAAAAAATGTTACAAGAAACATTGAAGTTAGAACTTATTGAAAGAATGCTTAGATAAAAAGCCTTCGAAGACTTCGGCCTTTGAACTCCTTAAGAATGCAATATGAGCTCTAATTTGAAATTGCCAGTTCGAACCTGGGCGAAAAAAAACAATCTTCAATTATGGATATTAACTTGTGAGTGAGAGATTTGAGTTGTTTGTAAATTTAGGATTGATTTTTCGCTCTTATCATTGCTATCCTAACTTCATCGAGAGAAGCAGGTTGTGTCTTTTTGAACCAATTACTTTCTCTGATTTGTTGGATTGAAGGTCGTTGGGAGGGGTCAGGATGGAGCATAGACTCCAATAAGCTCTTGAGGTCTTTATTCAACGTTTCATTCTTTATCCATTTCTTTTTCATCCAGTTTTGAGTCATTTTCCAGTAGGCTGTCCATTGGCCTTTTAATATCAGAGAGTAATTTATGTCTGTGTCCTTTGAGGTTTTGAACGGATTAAATCCGGTAACAAAAATCAGCAATAGTTTGCCGAGCGCAAAGATGTCCATAGGAATACCTCGATATCCGCATCCTTTATGAAATTCCGGTGGGCAGATCCCAGGGGTGGTTATTGATGATCTTTCTATAAAAAGTCTTTCGCCTTTTTGATCCCGATATTGGACACTGTGCCCGAAATCGGTCAATATCTATTCATAATTTTGATCCAGAAGTATATTTTCAACTTTTAAGTCCCGATGACAGTATCCATGGCTATGCAAATGCTCCAGAGCATCAAGAATTTGAGCAAAGTAAAAGCGAGCCACACTTTCATCTAGCTTGCGTTTTTTCACGTAGTCAAGAAAATCTCCATTTGAATGATACTTTAATACGAGTACATGATAAAATCCATCCCCAATACTCGGTCTTGAGCCCTCCGTCGGTTTCTTCTGAGAGTTGTTCAGGAAAAACCTCGCGTTCTTGATTATTTCAGTACATTGAAGTAGATTTTTGTGAGATTTTAATAGGTAGATATTTTTTTCATTATCGAATGAACCTTTTATGTCTGTAATAGGAATAGCTTTGAGCACCACTAGATTCGGATTTTCAGCTGAATCATAGATAGATGCACCCAAATATACTGGGTAGAGGTGATCTTGTCCGAGCTCTGCAAGTAAAATATATTTATCAACTACCCCGAGTGGTTGAGCAACATTGCTATCTGTTTTCGTGATAGGCTTGCTTGAGACAAGAGGAGCATTATCCAAAGAGGTCGTAGTAGATGTCGATGGAGCTGTCATGGGGTTGGATGTAGTTGTGAACATCGCAGCCAATTTTGATGGCTGCATTGGCGGAGGCGATATAACATTATTTGTAGTGTAGTGCATATTTTGTGCTATTAGATTGATTGGCTGAGAGTAGTAACCACCAAAATTAGGGACCATTTGAACAGGAGTATAGAAATTGTTGGGTTGCGGCGGCATTACATTGGGATACAGATATGGGGTATTGAAAAAGGGTGATATTTGCATGATGGAATGAGTATTTAGGTAAGTGTGGTGGTGATACCTCTCTTTTTCTGTAGAGAATAATTATTGATAATCAGATTTGGAAAAAGCAGCTATTCAGAGAAAATAAATGAACAGTGCGATCTGGATCGAATTAACGACGCTGGTATTCTTTTTTATACCGACATTAATTTGGAATAAGTTTCGATGGGTACATAGCAATCTTCGATTTTCTGTTGAATTTATTTAATTAATTCCAGTCGAATAGCGTTTTCTAATTCAGAGAACAATACCATATTCGAATTAAGTGAAAAGCAAAGCATTCCTATCGTTCAGAAAACGATATGGCAAGCAATCACATTCGCAGTTTCTCTTTTCGTGTCGGTGCCATGTAAAGCATAGAGAGTATATATTATTATTTTTTTATGAAAGCTAATCCGATATGAAACGCTGATATTTGGAATCCAATTTGATCTCTGAAGCTTATTACTGTCTTGAGCCAGAGATATTCATTGAATGCTGATATTAAGTAAATGAGAGTTATGATCTCGTTCATCTAACTAACGGAAATCTTCAATTAGTATAAATCGCCTCAAAGAACGGATTAAAATTTGTTCGGGTTTGCAATTTCTCTCAATTTTTTTTTTCTGTCGAATTTTTCGACTAAAATAAGGGTGT
>ENA-UOUE01000577-UOUE01000577.1-compost-metagenome-genome-assembly--contig:-NODE-577-length-28753-cov-3.950760_pt1 | contig 28753 bp, 15 predicted proteins | sample MGYA00238146_ERZ747223 | MGnify/ENA primary metagenome ERZ747223 (study PRJEB28781, sample SAMN06268865) | compost metagenome | isolation source: single cell | place: USA: California, Emeryville, Joint...
TCGCCGGAATCGGTGGCGGAATGCAAAACCCAACGAGCTTCCCAAACCCTTCGCAAAATCCAAACAGCCTGGATGAGAGAATCTCAGTGCTTTAACAAATTTATGGACGAGTTTTCAAAATATATTTCTCGTCAAGTTGTTGTCCATAAATCTGGTCTCCCTTTTCTAAGGATTTACTCAAGCTATATTGAAGCCAATTTGACCAGGATAAACACAGAGTCAAGAAAGGAGATAGAAAAAGTTTTTCACGGCCTTTACGAGGCCGCAGGTAATTATCAAAAGGAAGGAAAGAAAAAACCCAAGGAAGAGAGCAAAGGAGAGAGTGGCGACGAGGAAGAAAAAAAAGGGGATGCTCCTACTAAAGTGACTGGAGAGGATAATAGTGATGAAACTAATGAAGAGCTTGCAAAAGATTTCCTACTAGCAATTGCACCATTAGTGGGTCTCATTTGCAGAATGGATCCGGACGCAGGAGGCAAATTTGTTAATAAGATAGCCCACAAAAAACTGGGTCGGTCTTTCAAACTTGGAAAGCTCCCAAATATCGCCTTTGGACTTTCCGGCTTAACAGAAGTGTTTTTGAGCCTCCCTTCTACGCTAATTCCACCAGAAGTGAATGCTTTGGCTCAAAAGTATTATGATTGCAGCACGAATGAATCATTAGTGATTAAAAGACTGTGTGCGTCTGGATTTGGGGCGTTTGCTCAAAATAATCCTCCAGTGTTTCAGAAGGTTGCAAAAATTTGCATAAATCGACTGCAAGAGTTCCTGCTTTTCCAGACAGGGGACGATGAGCGTGAACTTTCTGCGCTCAGGGAAGCGTGCGTGTGCTCGTTAAGCAGGATTATCCTCACTCATAGAGTTGAGATGCCGGAAGATTTACTTAGACCATGGTTGGAAGGGTTCCCTATAAAAAGGGATCAGAAGGAACGAGCCATCCAGAATGAGCTATTTGTAAAGATCATGCTGAGTGAAGAGCACAGAGCTTTCATATTGGGAGATGGAAATAAGAATTTGAACAACGTCAAAGAGACCATCCAGAGAATACTCCTTTTGGTAGATTGTTCGAAAACTGTGTGCTCTCAACTCGAAGAAATTAGAAATCTCTTGCCAAAGTAGCGGTTTAATATTTTAGTGTTCCTTCCTAAAGCAAGTAGCTCTGTTAATATTTCAACTGGCGAATCCTATGGACCTTATTATTGTTATGAAAAATTGTAAAATCTGTTTATATGATTATGAGTGCTGAATAGTTTAGTAGATAAAACAAAATTGGCTGCTTTTTGTATCGGCGTCATAAATTGAGGATAATCAATATTGAATAAAAACTATGTGCGAATACATAAATCTGCTTAAGCATCTAAACGACAAAAATCACTAGAATTTCCCACAAAACCGGAACTGGATAGGTCTCGACAGCCAAATGAATTATTTAAACATTATCGTTGAAAATTCAGGGTTTCTTAGTGGTTATAACTCATCTTCAGTTCTACTTCTAAGAAAGCATGGCAAGTAAATGTAAAATCCTTTCGGATCTGAGAACATTTGCATGCAAATTGCCAGGGTTCTTCCAATACCTTTCATTTAAAGTCAGCATTCCTCTCGTTTGATTAGCTCACATTTGTTTCAGTTCGATATATGCGATAGAATTCTCTTCTTATCTCAAAATAAACTGTGGTAAATTTCCTAATATCATTCTAAGGTGTCCTTCAGAGTATACGTACTGGTTGACTGTATGTATCTTAATTTTTTTTCTTACCATTTTCAGGAGGATATCAAAAATATACCGAACTGATATCAAAAAATAATTAATCGCAGGCTTTTTAAACTTCCTAATAGAATTGAATAATTAAATTGAGAAAAAACGCTCGAAAGGAAATGAGAAATGATCTACCTAGAGACCATTCTGACCACAGGCAACTCGGGTACAACCCTCCAGAAAAAGGTGTAGAATTCTTACCTTGTCTTGCCGAAGGATTTGCTACGTTTTGCGTTTACACTGTTATTCATTTTTGCAAAGTCGGAGGACCATTCGGTGCACCACTTATGTTCATGCTCTTGGTGCCTCTCATCGGAGGAATCTCAGGAGGACATATCAACCCAGCTGTCACCTATCTTTTCAAGTTCATCGAGAAACACCACAATATGCCGAAAGCGAATCATATGAGAATATTTAGTTACATGGGCTCTCAGCTTGTTGGATGCCTGCTTTCTGGAGCCTTAGTTTACCTCGTTCGAGATAATGATGAGCTTGTTAAAGTCATCCCTGCTCCAGGAGTCTCACTAATCAATGGATGTCTTTACGAATTCTTTGGAACGATGATGCTTTGTCTTATCGTCTGCCACTTCGCTCACCCTGCCATGGGAAGAGATGCTCTTTTGAATGGATTTGTCCTGTTTTTCTTCTTCTCTTGCACCTCGATTTCTTTCGGTTCAAAGTCTGGAGACTTCGTCAACCCTGCCATCACAATGTCGACTGGAATCCTTCAACTTCTTTTCCACGGAGATATGGAACAGTTTAGAATGGCGATAATGTATACAGCGTTCCAGTTCCTCGGAGCCCCTATTGCCTATCTGCTATACAGAAATTACATGTCAGTTGCTCTCTACCCCGTAGATTCTATTGTCGAGGCTAAAACCCCAGGTGATTTGGAACGTCCTTTGATCACCATTGAAAAGAAGAAAGAGCATCAACTCCAGACTTTCCCTCGTGAGGAAGAAAGAGATGAAAATTTAGATTATAATAAGAGGGAAGAAAACTTAGATTACGGCAAAAAAGACTACTAAATCAGGGCTCTCGAGATATTTGATTTTAACCTTGTTTTGCTGAACTTACATAACGACATTAAGTATTATTAGTTCTTTAAGCAAACAAATAAACAGATATAATTCCTATCTAATAAAACTTTGACTTTAGGTAGAAAGGCTGAACCCTCAAAAAATTTTCCTAAATTCAATAAACATCAATGAAACAAAGGAAAAAAATACTCATAATGAACAATGTTAGAGTTGTGAGACAATAATGAATGTGGAGATCACATTAAAATAATAGCTAACATAAATTTCTCGAACTGTCTGCTCATTTAGTTCTTATGGAAGAGGGTATTCGCATTCATCTCCCATGTCATTGACTCTGTCGTGGTCGGGGTACGCTATGATCAAAGGGAAATTTGTTTCGTAACGAATTTAAAACATTGTCAACGCTTCATTCATTAGACCGAATTATTAGCGTCACTCACTTATTTGATAAAAATTCTGATTGGGTAAAGAGAAATGGACTGCTAAACAGAATTAAATCACATAGATCTAATCTTAGCGTGCTTAACACCTTCTGTGAAAGCAAAAGACCTTTGCTGAATTAATCAGCACTATTCCCAAGATTAGATAATATTACTATATCTATAGCAGTAGAGTATGAGACTCAAAATTTATAATTCAGTTCATTCTCCTCTTGTCTCTCACATATGTATTCTCTCAATAATGATTTTCATGGGAGTTCACACCCTGAATATATTCTAAATTTAGGAAAATAGGCAAAACACCGAATCTCTTTGAAAAAAATGTTGTATGTGACTGTCTAAGCCTTCTCTTTCAACAACCGATTCTTTCAGCGTACTCATCGAAATCTATTAAAAATGATCAGAGTACTTTTTGCCGTTTATAACTTCTGTTAGAGAAAATAAATACGGTAAATCAGTTGAATACTTAGAGTCTCAAACTAATTTAAGAATGCTATTAAAAGCGCTATGTAACTGCGATTTGATATAACTGAGAATCTGAGACTCACTCTACAATTTTAGTTTAATCAAAATATTGAAAGCGCTACTTCTCCGAAATGAGACTACAAATTACCATCTTCTTATCATTACTGGCCTTGAGCATGGGTGCTTCTAACGGCTTCACAGCTGCCTCGTTCAATCAAGCACCAGTTACGGTCTTTGATAGTTCAAGCACAAAATTTGAAAAATATAACGTTTTGGGAAACTATCTCAATGATACCAACGTTGTTGTGTATGGTTTCACTCTTACTGCTAGCAACACCTGGCAAGTAACCAGAAAATACCTGAAGACGGCTGATTGGACGGTAGATTCCAGCAGCGAAACAACCGTCGATACTACCTATACAACCCAAGCTGATGCTCCGCCAATTGGTACTACGACTCTCAATGGCTATCTCGGCTTTGCTTTCACGCTTCAAACCAGCTCAATAGAACAAATTTATGTGGCCACCGCTTTAAGCAATTTCACAGCTGCAAGCGACTTTTCCAAAGTAGCTATCACTTCAAACTCTGCCTCTGGAACAACACACACCATTCAGCAAGTTTGGGGTCAAGACAGCTACATTTACGTCTTGTATGTCACAGTCAGCAGCAATCAAGAAACTGCGCTGTACCTTCAAGGTGTCCTAGCATCAAAGACTTCTACTACAAAGTTTTCCAGCCCTCTTCTGATCACTTCAGGTCTGACAAACGCGGCAGGAGCCACCGGCGCAAAATGCGGTAGCGATCCATCAACAAACACACTCCTTTGTGCTTGGAAGGATGCCGTATCCAACCCCAATAAAATCCAGGTTGCCACGGTAAATCTCACTTCATTAAGTGTAGGCAGTGCAAGTACACTTATTTCGGATGATGGAACTACTACTTACTCAGTTTTGACCGCTGTTTCTTCTGGAAGCTACTGCGCTCTTATTTTGAATGGTGCAATAAGTGCCACAAATACCGATAATGTCATAACCGCTTTTATCAACAGTACAACGACCTCGAAGACCCTGTCGAATACTATACCGACTGATTACAAAGAAGCTACAGCAGTTATTGGAGGAAGATATTACGACGGATTCTTCCTGATTTACACTTATCCCTCCACAACAGCATCAAATGATCATCAAATGCAACTTCAGAAATATAATGTGGATGGTACTGTGAATGGATCTGCACTTGTATTAGGAACCGTAAATAACGATGTCCAGGGAATTACACTGTCAGACAGCTCATACGTAGCTCTATTCCAAGATACCGCCTCTTCGAAGATCTCGGGCGGATACCTCGGTAAAATCTTCGCGGAAACAAAAAATACAACTTTGGCGAAATATGCCAACGCTTTCCAAGGTTTCTTGACTCTTGCTGCTTTCATATTAGTTAGTGTTTTGGCGTTGTAGTGATGTTGCTCTATTAGATTCTCAAATTGAACGCCTTACATTATAACTGAATAGTTATTTTTACATATAGTTGAGGAAGGATATCATCTTCAAAGGATAGTTATAAAAATCTGCAAATTTAACAAGAAAATTTCAAAAATCCATATAACAGAAACAACATGATTATTAGACCTACAGAAAGAATATTTATCTGAACTCATAACTCATATGATTGAAAATCTCAACTGTAAATCGAAAAGCTAGCAAGAATAATCTTTAACACCCACATAAATTCTCAGAGGGAAAGTGCAATATTTCTGTTTCATTTGCAGGTACCGAAGTTTTCTTCCTCTCAAAGCTTAGAAACTGCCAACAAGAAATTCAAATTCCAAACAATACCCATTTTTTTTTTTCTTCAGGAGATTGCAACCTAAAGTTCTAGCCTAAGGCAGGAGCTTAATGCCAGAAAAAATAAATATTTTGCATCGAATTGAATGATTTATCAAGTTAGCTTTCATCTTAATGATGTAGAGCGAAATTCTTTTCACTCGAAATAACAGTTATCTGGAGAATCTACTTTTTGATTGAGAGATTTTGTTTGAAAACAGTGGTGTTACTGAGCATTTGATATAATTTGCTTGTATTCAGACTGCTTGAGTTGAATCCATATGCTGCCGCAACGTAAACCTATTAGATTTGTCATTTTTTACATTAGAGTTGAATTTTTCGTTGTTGTTGCAGTTATAAATTCATTAAGTCTCGGTTAACCTTTAAATCTTTATTGCTATTGACTGACTAACATTTCTTGCTTATTTGACCCAAATTCCATCATATTGGGCGCACTGGGTTCGAAAGCAGTAGATGAAACCGTGCACCTTATCAAGTAGTTGATTCAATTCTAATCTTCTCGAGATTGAAGAAAGGAACTTAATTTTAATCGCATAATTGAGGTACACAGCCACATTTCGAAACTTAATTGGAGGGATATTTTATGAGATCTGTTTTATTTGATATCTGTTTTCAGTTTTGCTTTTGATAAATCACGCTGCTCGAATGTATAATCCATTCCTTGGAGAACTAATTCTTAACCTTAGAATAAAATATGTACTTATTTCTTAGAAATAGAGAACACCGCGTAATATTTGAACCCCATATTAGCGTGTTCAGTTTCATTTTATTCATTTAAAGATTTCGACAGGGTTCATTGACAGGGTTCATTGACAGGGTTCATTGACAGGTTTATTGGCATAAAGTTGTAATGGCTGTCATCAGCTTATTCAAGCCTCCTTTCCTATTGTTATGACTCATTTAAGTTTACGAACAAAATACCCATGGAAGTATGTTGAACTGGCCAATTCCCAATTCGTCGCCTCCGTTGAAAAAAAGCTCAAATCAACGCCCAACGCCTCGAAATTTGCACGGTCAATAAATCAATATAACTTCTCTTCACTGGAAAAGACGATAGTCTCGAAGAAATGAAGAAAATTTATAGAATGATCTCTGAGAAAATTAATTCCAATTAAAGACACCAGATAAGTCCATTTCATTCCTTCTTAATGATCGGTTTTAGAAGTTAATTTTTCGCTCTCTTGGACTTCTCACGCACTGTTAGTAAATTAACAATTTAGCAAATAGCACAACAGACCAACAAAAACACAGAGTTAGTTCTGGCAACATGGACACAACATCTGTCAAACCTGAAAACGAGGACAAATACTTAAAGTCCGAGCCGGCCGATGTTCTCTATAAGCAGAGTAACCCAATCTCTTTTTAGAACATCCACTTACCTTCATTTTTAAATGAAATATCAGTTCGGTATAATGATCCCAAGAAACCCACTCAGCTCAGTTACAATGAGTTATATCTGGATGAGACCAAGAAGGAACCAATTAAAATTGAAAGCGACATATCGACGCAGACAGGAGGGAAGGTTGATACTAATTCCCGAGTTGGGTTTTCAAATCAGGCCTCGGAATACAGAAAGGCGTTCTATCACTTCCAGCGACTCGTGCAAGGCACTGAGCAGAGTGCGCAACAGTACAATGCGGAGTTCCAAAAGAACTTGAATATCAAAACCCAAAACATCCTGGATCTTAAAGGAATGTCGGATTACTTTGAAAGGCAGCTCTTTAAAATGGCCCGAAACCCCAAACAGGTCCGGAAAAACTGGAGTGAGGACGAAACGCTTCTTCTGCTGTCGCTAGTGGCGTACTTCTGTTCCTATTATAACGAGAACTTCATGAATTTGGTAATAATGTGATTAGTGGTCAATAACTGACTTATTTGATAATTATCTAGAGCGATACCGCTTGGCAGAACCTCGCGACAATGTACCCCGGCAAAAATAACGAACATCTAAAGCTCAGATGGCAGAACATACTGAAAGTCCCTCTAAATAAAACGCCCTGGTCAAAAAGGGAGGATGATATGCTTGAAGAGCTCGTATCGCAAAAGGGCGCGAATCATTGGCGTGAGATAGCGCTTGAATTACATTCAAAGTCAGGAAGCAGCCAATTTAGACAAAGCAAGCAATGTCGAGAGAGATGGACAAACCATCTTGATCCTTCATTGAAGAAAGGATCATGGTTAAACAAAGAAGATGTGATATTGCTCAAGGAGTTCCTTGTAAAAGGGAAAAAGTGGTCTGAAATCGCAAAGAAACTACCTGGAAGAACGGAAAATAGCGTGAAAAACCGCTGGGTTTCACTGTTGAAGAAATATAAGTCCGAGATGACGCTGGAGGCGATTCGGATGTCAGAAGAGTTCAAAGAAGAAGACTCTTGGAACATCCAAATTATCAAATCTTTAATTGAAGCCAAGGAGAGAGACCTTTCAATGGCAGATGGCGATTCAGGTAGATTACTTAGATTAATAATCTCATATATTCATTCATTTGATGTTAGATACTGAAATGTCGTTGATTTCGGAGGATAAGGTGATAGTGAGAAGCTCACCTTCTGATGATTCTCTCGATTCCAATCTGAAATTCCAAGAATACAGCAAGCAAAACAAATTCATTTCTGATAAGATTCAAGATAATTTCGACAAGATTGATAGAAGCGGGAACAGTGAATCGTTTTTCTCGAATAATACTACATATGTTCCTCAAGACTCCTTTAAAGACTTGATAGATTGGCAGAATACGCAGCAGCAGCACTCAGGGCAGCAACAACAAATCACGCCTCAACAAATGTCTCAGCCGCAATACCAGCAAATGCAGCAGTCGCAGCTCCAACCAATGCAACAAACGCAAATCCCTCAACAGCAGCAGCAATATTCACAGCAACAACAATATCCACAACAGCAACCACAACAACAGCAGCAACAGTATCCACAGCAACAACAATATCCACAGCAACATTTCCACCCATACCCTCAAGGTTCAATTTTCGCCGGAATCGGTGGCGGAATGCAAAACCCAACGAGCTTCCCAAACCCTTCGCAAAATCCAAACAGCCTGGATCCAAGTAAGAGTGGGATGTTTACGAACCAATCTCAGACCCCTCAAAACTTTACCCAGTACCCTATGAACCAAATGAATCCGATGACTCCATATCCGATGCAGTATAACCCACAGATGGGTGTTTATCCACCCATGTACTATCCTGGAAATGGTCCATATTACCAACCAGGTCCATATCCAACACCAAATTGGGGAATGCCCATGTACAATCCAAACTTTGGAATGAATCAGCCTCAATTCCAACCGCAATTCCATCCAAATTCTCAATTCCCGCCCCAAAACCAAATGCAATTCCCATCTCAGTATCAATATCCTCCCCAAAACCAGGGACAAATGCAAGGTCAAGGGCAAATGCAGAGTCAAGGACAAATCCAAAGTCAAGGACAAATGCAGGGACAAGGACAAATACAGGGACAATTCCAGCAGCCTCAGCAAAAACAGCCTTTCCAGGGACAACCTTATCAGTCCCAGCCGATACCGAACTTGGTTCAGACAAATTCCGGTTCCTCAGAACGGATCACTCCGTTAGCTTCTGAGTCAACATCTAATCATCAGTTGCGCGAGATGCCCATCACCAACATTACGGATCCTAACTCCTTTAACAAATCAGCATCTAACAACCCAAACTATTATTTTGCTATGGTTGATATGAACAAGAACGAAATCTTTTTTATGAATCAAGTCGATTCCAATAATTATAATAAAACGTTGGAAGCTGCGAATGATCAAACGAAAACAACGCCAACAGGTGTTGAGGATACGAAAAATGAGGAAGAAAACCAAAGCCAATCGTTCTTCCCGATGAATGACATGGACAAAAAGTTTGATAGATACTTTGAGGACTTTCCTTAGGATATTGACGTAGATTTAGCTACTGCATATATGCAAATTTTATGTTTCTCATAATTTACTTCAAGCTGTGAATCTTGAATGGCATCTGCTAGTTTTTCACGTTTAGTACCTAAATATCTTTATCTATCTAACTTTTTATTTACCTTTTTCTTATCGCTCTCACCTAAAAAGTTAGTATCTTCTAGGCAGATTCTGGAATTTCATAAACCTATTTATTATCAGAGAAGAAAATAATTGCCAAGTCACTGAATGTCTTCAATACGGATAAGTAAAAATTGATGCACCAGTTATTCAAATTCTGCTTAAACCATGTCGTAGTAGCAATAAGAGATCAATTTCATCTTAATTTTTTCTTAATCTATGTCAGATTCTTTCAAGAGAGCAGAGCTTTGTATATGGAGATCTCGACTGAGTTGAGGGTGCCTATTGGAACTGATTTGGATGGAAACTAGCATCCCAAATCTTCTTAAGAGAGCAAATCATATAAATATGGCTGTCATTCATTCCAATTACATTAGTTCTGGGAGTTGAATTTTGTCATTTTAATGTCCTTCGAAAAAAGAATTCAAATTCTCCAACAACAAAAAAATTTTGTTCTAGAGCGGTATTAATCTTCAAAAACAAAAAATTCATTCGATTTCGATGGACGATTAGGAAAACAGCGAATTACAAATTGTCTGCTCTTACCTATAGTCTTGCCTTAACATGATTTATTATAGAATTTCCAATGTTGTGAATATTTACCTAAAACCCCCTGAAGTCGCTAATAAAAGAGCATATTTCACTGGAAGTTGCTGTTGCCATTGAGAATAGATATCTTAAGTTCATTTTATGAGAGCCTAATTTGTGAAGATTTTGAATTATTACTGTAAAACAAGTTAATTTTGATGACTTGCATGAATAATTATGTGATTTTTTTCGTAAATCGCAGATTGATTTATTCTTTTAAAATAGCTACTGGGTTAGATTTACTGCTTCGAAGGAATCTTTATCGTTAGTCCCAATGCTTGGAAGGATTGATAATATTTTCAAACCTCTTTAACATTATTCTCATCACCTTCTGGTAAGGAAAATATTGCATGATGACCACAATCGCCATCGAAGATGGCCCGAATAATTCCTCACAAAGACGTCTTCACAGCCCTCTCGTGAAGCACCACAACAAGCACCGAAGGAGAAGGGCAAAATTGGTTGTTGACACTAAATACAAGGCCTACGATCCTAATGCGCTTGCAAAGCCGAAAGGATTCTATGCTCACTTAGCTGACATCATAAAGAGCTTGGTTTATGGTGGTTTTGACGGGATTATCAGCACGTTTGCAATAATATCAGGTGCTCATGGATCAAGCATGACCAACGGAGTTATTATAGCCATTGCAATGTCGGGAATTATCGGTGGGTCGTTATCTATGTGCCTAGGAGATTACCTGAGCACCAGATCGATCAAAGATCTCCATGAACGAAAACGGACAAAGAGAGAAAAAAGAATACAGGAGCAGCCTGAGAAGGAAAGGGAAAAGATAGCAGATCTGTTCCGGAAAAGAGGGATACAGCATAGACACGCGATCAAACTGTCTGCATTAATAACAAAATATAAGAAGGTCTGGATTGATTATAGAATGGTTGACGAAGAAGGCTGTATTGAGATAACGAAGTCTCCATTAAAGAACGCGCTGACCACGTTCTTTTCGTTTTTAATCTTCTCAACGATGCCGTTAATCCCCTATTTTGTGAGCTTTAACAGCAAGAGTTCTGATATGTTATTTTATGAGAGCATCGGAGTGACTGCGATCCTATTAGTCCTGCTTGGAGTCATTAAAAGCAGAGTCGATGGAACGAATTTGTTTAGATCTGCGCTTGAAACCTTATCAATTGGAGCAGCGGTAGCCGGAGCAGCATTCTTGATTGGCTATCTTTTGGAAGACGTCCATAAAACTCCTGTGGCCTCATTCTTTCGTTGATAATGGTTGTAATTTGTAACTCCTCATTCATACGATAATCTTCAGTAGTAGATGTATATTTCGGTATGATTGAACTTGATCTGATGTTTATTTTTGATCTTTTTAATGCTAGTTCTAATTTCCGCACAAAAGCACTCTTCTTAGAGTTAGTTAAGGAGTATAAACTCGCAGTTCTTTGCTCAGTTTTCTCAAGTAAACTGAATTCCATATGAGAAAGGCTTAAGGCACACCTGGATTAGTAATATTACGATGAACAGAGATTTCATTCTCAATAGCACAAATGTAAATTCTAAATCTCTTCTAACTGCACAGTACAACTGCTTTCTTTAACTAGTAAGTATTTCTCAAATTAATCACAAAATAAAAACTTCAAATAGAGAGAAGCAATATTTTATTCAAAAATTATTTGAGAACAATGAACCCACAAGTCGGAACTTCAAATCCGAACACACAACATGAGAACCATAATGCGTTCTCGTTGACGACGATGACTAAAAACTTTATGACAAACATTGCCTCGTTGAATAACATAGGAAAAAGCTCTCTAAATCTTGATGAATCTGAAAATCACGAACAAGTCGCTGAGGAGTCTCATGCAGACATGCACAACGCCTCCAATCTTCAACTAGTCCCCTCTCAGAGTCTCGAGCACTCGACGGAAATAAAAAAAACCGAAGGACCCTCAAAATTGAGGTTGACAACTGAGCAGCCATCCATTGATCTTAGCGGTTTACAATTGAAGACAGATAACAACGCAGACACTCTAGTCACAAGTTCTTTCACTAAAAGCGCTTTGCCCATCTCAAGGAATCGACTCAAAGACCTGCATTCCATCATAGATTTACCGAAAAAGCAATTAGTCCCAGAAGAGAAAGAAAAGATAAATCTGATGAAGAATTTCTTGTTTTTTCTCAAATTTGCCTTCTCAACAATACTTCTCGCGCTAATCGCACTCTATACAACCTATTCGTACCTTTACCCGGCTATTAGCTACACGTTATGTTCGATCTCAGACGGAATTGCGACGGGCTTCGCGCTCATCACAATTATCAATCATCTTATCTCGACAGACAAAGATATTATGTCGAAATACGATGGCCTTTGGAAGATGCACGCATTTTGTGTCTTTCAAATCACCGCTATTACTGTTGTGTGCAATTTTGCACTCTCCAAGTTCCCCAATCCAAACCCAATATGGTTTACGCTGATTAAAGCTATTCTAGTTCTCTGGACGATGGTGCTTTATTCGATTTACTTGAAGAATCGGAGGAAAACGGCGAAGAAACAACAGGAGATTGGGAAAGTGAACAAAAAATCCGCGAGCTTTTTCAACGTGAAGGTGTATAAGAATTTCATGGAAGACGTTGGAAAGTTGAGAACCGAGATCGTTAAGAGGACTGACAAGCGCAGAGAGAACCTGGACTCTAACCAGAATGTCTTCCTTGGACGTGAGAAACCCACTAACGATGAAGAGAAGCTGGAAGAAAGGCGATTACAGAAAGAAATAGTGAAAGGCCAACACAATATTATCAAGATGATCACGTTTCGATCGGGCATTCTCTTCAGTATAATAATAACACTCCCAATCTTGCAGTTCGCTGCATGTGTGGGTTTATATGAGGTATTCCTACTTCTATGGACACACTGGTTGCCTGGATCGTTCTTAGTGGCTGGAAGCTATCCGATCGTCGTGTGGATCTTCAAGCTGATTATGCGATATCTTGATAGGAAATATGAACTTGGAATGCCAGAATTCATCGAGTTTGCCTCGATAGTGTTCGCAGCATTGCCTTATCGATTCTTTTATTTCTCTGTCAGTATTTATTGGCATGCATTGGTATTGATCGGCTCGAAGATGGGGTTTAAACTCATAGTGTACCTGATTTATGGCACCAATTTAACTTTCTGGAGGAAGCTATTATATGGAAGAAGGAGAGCTCGTTGCTTGAAAAGAAAAGAGAGCAGTCCAATAAACAGATTAAAGAAAGCGAATGAAAAGCAAAAGTCGCCAACAGTGAAAAATACTGCAAATCGGGACGAAAATGTAAATTTTTCTACATGGAGCCACGATCAAAGCTCTCCGAAAAAAAAGTCCGGTGATCTCAACGAATCATCAGCCGGTCAGACGTTTTCTGAAGGGAATCAAAGGATGAGAACTAAGAAAAGATTTTCAAAAGCGGTAGGAAAAAGTATATTTGAAAGAATGAAGGAATTAGAAGAAAAAACAAAAAGGTCTGATGACTCGAAGTACCGACAGCTATATCTCAAATTTTATCTGCTGCAAATTATTGATATAGTTGATCTGATCGCCGTCCTGGTGTCAATGATTGGAATGAAAGTTATTCAAAAAGACCATTTCTTTAGTCGTTTGTCATGGAGTCAGACTGCAACGATAATTGGTTGGAATGGTGTTGAACTGGCTGCGGATTTGATCTTGCTTGTGTTGGTAACTCTGATTTGGCGAAAAACTGAAGCTTTTAGGAAAATTGGAAATGAAATTCGTCCTTTGAAGTCCCTCAGGGTGAATTTCGCAGTGTCTCTAGGTCTCCAAGCCATTGCGTTCTTTTTGCTGTATTATATTGTTTCGAATCTATTCAGTACTACTAACCTTGATATCAGTGATGTATTTTAACAAATAAATTTATTTTATTTTTGCTGCATTACTTTAAAACGCCAAAAAATCCATAGTAGTAAAAATAAAGTTTTTGATACTTTGGATCGATAGAAAAAACCCTTGTCTCCTTGCTAATTATTCTCACAAGAAGAACTCGAAAACTAGGGTATTCTACAGAGCTGACCTTTAAAAATAAAAAGATACCATTTGTGTTAGCTAGGCATGAGCATTTTAAGAAAACTTCTTAGAATAGCAATCATAGGCGATTATCAAGTACAAAATAGCTATTTTCGATTATCATTAATAGGGAAATCAGCTAGTAGGATACTTTTCCTAATGAAATCAAGTTAATTGCATCACTGTGCATAAAAACTACAGGCAATAAGATAATGAATTTTCAATTGAAATTAGGAAGGTAACAATTTCCTAATAGCCAGAGCATCAAAGAAGTGGAGAAAAAATCCATTAACCTGAGAGGAATTTAACTGTCGATCAGTAAGAACGTGTTTCTTACTCAATTTTTAATTCAGTCGATTTCAGAAGTGGCAATTAAGTTTTCGAAACAAATGGCTACTGAATTTTATTTTTAACCACAGGCCCGACTCCATAAATCAGTAGAGCAATAATGAATGATCCCTTCTTTTATGCTTCTCAAAAACATGAGAATCTTGATAAAATTAAATGCTCTATTTAAACAATAAAAAATAAATTCATTTCTCAGTCAGAATAGGTCTTAAATTATGATCGATACCAAGCCCTACGCACAATACCAACCAGCTTCCACACGGACCCCTTCCGGTTATGAATACAGAAGAGCTACTGCGCCAATCTTGTATCCAGGTCAACTAACAGCTCAAGTGTCATACAACACTAACACTGCGAGTAAAAATCTGTTTTTCGTTCTGTAATCTCACATTTTTCTCCAGATAACGGTGCAGTGGTTGATATAAAAGTCTCAGGTAATACCCCGACATCTAACACCCAAGGACGACAATATCAAAGAGCTGGAACCGTTGCACAAACCCAGTATACAGCGAAAGATCCTTCTGCGACCACCAATGGATATTCTCGCTCCAATATTACGTCCACTCAAGAGGCGACTTCTCCTGTTAACAAGTATAAGACCTACCAACCATTTACTTCTACAAATGGAATCCAAACCAATTCTCAAAAAACTGATGCTAATGGTAAGCAGCAAGCTCCGACAGGCAACGGAGAAACCTCAAAAAACCCTTATCTTCCTTATAAATCAAGAGAGCCTTCAGGTAGTTTCTACTATATATTGCTCTCTTATATTGAATAATGAGTAGGTGTCCAAACCCAGCTAATTCCTGGCCAGCAGCAGCCTAACAAAGCTGCCTCGAATTTGAACTACTTAACGAAATATTTTGGCTCTTCTGACCCTCAGCCAGTCGTGCAAACAAATTCGGACACTACTCAAAATAAATATCTGTCATCAGCAAGTATGACCAAATGTTATTTGTTAAATTTCCCTTTAACAAGTATCTCCATTAGCCACAGGCATCAGGACTGAAACTGATCAAAGCCCGTACAAAATCGGAGTTATCTCCCCTGTATCGGCCGGTACACCAGAGAAAATAAAAACAGGGATCCGAGCGGTCGAGCTTCTCAAATCGACTGAGAAAATCCAAAAGCTTAAAGAAATTCCAACGTCTTACCTTGACCAGCAGTATTTGCAGGTCCGTCGGATGAGTAATTCGCCTTCCAAGCTAAAACTTTCAGGTAAGGAAATAACTTGAGGGGTATGCTAACGTGAGATAGGAGTTTCACAGAAAGAGTCCGTGATAATAAAGGAAGGTGTTGTTAGCCAGCAATCCACATTCAGAAAGTCCCCTGAGAAAGTTCACAGCCCCAATGAGAAACTCAGGAAAGTGGTTTCAAGCTCTAATTTAGTCGATGCTGGAACCAGCAAATTCGAAAGAGGAGCTTTGTTCCAAAAAAGAGTGGAATATGACGCTGCGCATGCTGGAGCTGAGGGCCAGAATGAAGTTGGTCTCGTAACGAGTCACCACCTCAAGCTATCTCACTCAGGAACAAATTTCTTTACTTCTCAAGTCGCCGGAGCTCATGGAGTTAATGGCGTCACCGCAGATCAAGCATCAGAACTAAAAAAAAGCATCTGTTTCACAAAACAAGAAAATGAACTCACCAACAAAGTTGTGCCTTCGGTTGACTTCCTTTCTTATCAACTAGTCGAAGAGACTTACGCTGATGGCACCCGTTATGAAGGTGAGAAAATGCTAGGAAAGAAGCATGGGAGAGGCCGCTATTACTTCAAAGAAGGCTATATTTACGATGGAAATTGGGAAAACGATCAGATGGCTGGATATGGCGTTTTGTGGGTTGAGGATCGTCGTAAGATCTATGAGGGAGAGTGGGAAAATAGCGCTTTCCATGGCCAAGGAACTCTGTATAACACAGAACTAAAAAAACTTGATGAGTTTGATGGCGCTGATTTCTCAAGGCTTCGAGGAGGTTGGTTGAAATTCGAGGGAACTTTCCATAAAGGAATGAAGAAGGGAATGGGTACCTTATTGATGACTAATGGAGACGTGTTTGTTGGAAACTTCTTGAACGATGTTGTACATGGAAGAGGATCGTATACTCACAAGAATGGCAGGACCTATGCTGGCTTATGGCACGTTAATAAACTTATCCAGAGGTGTTAGCTTCTGCGAACCTCTTCGAGTGATAAAGACAGAGCGAATAGAAAAAGTAATCGATAAGGAATACTTGAAATAAATATCTTTTGCTGTCTGAACAATAACAAATTCTTTCAAAACTTTAGCAGAACAAACATTTATAGTAGCTATTGCCTAAAAATAAAATAAATGACTACCATTTGAAAATTCCCAAAAACATATAAATGAAGAAAAGCAATCCAAAAGAGTTTACCACTGAAAATGAACGAAATAGGCCATTAAGACAATATGGTACTGTTGTTAGATAATTGTCTAAGGTAAAAAATTGTAGCGCCTTCAAATAGTAAGAGAAATAATAGTTTAAAGCAGGAACAGGGAAGACTTTCTGTCTACCCAAGTGATACATGATAAGAATGCTTATGTGATTTGAAATAAAAGTCTCTTATTTGATTTGTAGTTGAGTGAATGTAAGATTGTTAATTTTTAAAAATTCTTCATTAGTGTTAGAGAGAGCTTTTGTGAGTACTTTTAAACACCTTTTTCCCGTTTTACGCTGTATCGAAAAGGTTGAATTAGAAATAAGTAAATGAGTTCTTTTCACATCTTTTGACTTTTACAACGGATTCATCTTCTTCTTAGCATCAATAAGTTGCGAATATACCGATACTTTGAACATTTTTTTTTTGAAAAATATTTTGGACTTTGCCAGCATATGTAGGATTCAAATTGAGATATATTCAAAAAATGTGAGTTTGATTTCTGACTTCTAAGATAAATTATAATTTATTTGAACTTCAATCTAAATATACAATGAAATTAGGACTATAATATAGTATCTCTTAGTTTTTATCCTTTCGTAGAAGGGAACCAGATACTACTAAATAAGAAGCTAGTAAAGATAAAACTTCTGAGTGTTTACTTTATGAACCTTTAGTGAAGAAACCTAATGCTCGGAGAATTACTGTGAGATCATATCGAAAGGGCCCAGGATGATAGTGGACTCTTGCTTCAGAAGGTAATAACAAGTCTTGAACAAGTTTGATATAAGGATTCGACACTTCGAAGCAAGCAATAAAGCTCATCTATACCACTTCTTCTTCAATTACTTTAATTACTTTATACTATCATCTCGAAATAGTTGCTCACAGTATCATTTTCCAATGAGCAGCTCGTTTCTACTTGCTCCATTTCTGTAATATATAGCAATACGGTCAGTGCGCGTAATCTGCTGATAAATATCAACAATCATGAGCTGCCGAAAAAGGAAATCGATTTGGTCAAATAATAATATCATAAAGGGGAAAGATCACTCTAGTTCTCGTTATAAGAGATCGTTTCTAGATATTTTGTAAAGTCACAACAAATCAGCTCTCTTCAAAATGGCTTCTCAGTTCAATAGAAAAGAAGACAACAAGAGTTTCTGAACAGATTTGATCTATTAAATTATGTTGCTCTAAACTCATATCACAACATATATTGTACAATCAATCATTCATGATATCTTAGTTAATTTTGATTAGAAAGCCTCTTTTTCTCGATTAACTGGTCGTATTTCAATAACTCCTCCGTTTCTAATTGAGGTCAATAAGGCCAAAATATTCCCTTGCGCACTTTGCTAAGTCCAAGGCAATCTGATTGGGAACCAGCGTACATTTCATTCCCTCGAGACCTAACTTCCTCTCCGAACCTTCTAATGGAAAGTTTTCTCCGAGAAGAACTCTAACACACGCTTCAGATGAGAGTGAAAGACTTTGAAGATTATAGCCACCTTCTAAACAAAGCACCAGCTTCGACTGGATTTCTTGCAACTTAGCAAGCATATACGCACAACCGTCTTGAGTGACGTCCAGACCTCCAAGTGGATCTTCTCTGCCGGCATCAAATCCCGCTGATATGACTATTAGTTCTGGGTTAAAACTCCTCACGATTGGATAGACAATCCTTTCGAAAAATATAGATACATTCAGGGTCTCCAATGACAGAAAAATAGTCAGTATTCCATGGGAGATTTAAGTTATAGCCTAGGCCTGTTCCTCTCCCTAAATTTGATATAGCTCCACTTGGTCCTGGATAAAAATATCCTTCATCAAATCTGTGAATCGAGATAAACAAGATTTCTTCATCATAAAAAATTTTTTGAGTGCTATTTCCATGATGGACATCCCAATCAAAAATCAATATTCGCTTCAAATTGTATTTCTTTTGTGCATACTTAGCTGTTAACGCGGCCGTGTTGAAGATACAAAAACCGCCAATCGCATCATTTACGACAGCGTGATGTCCTGGAGGCCGAATCACTGCGTACCCGCTGTCCCATTCCCCTCCCATTATTTTATCTGTGATCAATTTCGCACCTGTAAGAGCTTTCCTTGCTGCCATGTTTGTAAACTTATTATAGTAAGTGTCTCTTAATCCGCTATCTTCGGACTCTTTATAGTCTCTAGATAGAGCTGCTACGTAGTCAATGTAGGCTTGAGGATGAAGGAGTTCGATATACTCATTGCTCGCTTCTTCTAACTTATCAACGTATATACACTGATTAAGAAGTCCAGAGTGTTGAAGATGAGATATTATACTAGAGATTCTTTCTGGTTTTTCTGGATAGTCTAATTTGCAGCTGTGAAGTTTCATGTCCTCATCAGTAACGATCCCACAATCTTTTTGAAATTTGGAGAATTTGTTGGCCGTGAACTCGGCTTTGATTCGAAAGCATCATTTGAGCTGACTGTGTATGAATGAAAAAATTGCAAAAGCTTTGGAGTTAGGCTGCTGAGTGATTTCAGAAGAATAGAATATCCAAATTTTCTACCACTTGTAATTTTAATCATTCGCAAAGTTTTGTTTTTTTTTTGGAATTTTGACTAACGATTACGACGTATTGGAAGATAAAACCGGAAAGGAGAGCCATCAGCAATGTGTAGACCAAAAATCCAAATTTGATGTGGGATATTTCTTATCAAATTCCTCAGACCCTCTTTCTTTCGCATTTTATTACAGTTGAAGGTAATTCATTAATAAGATTGTCTTCCGTTCTTGGATCTGAGAGATATGAGATTGACCCTAATTATGGAAAGTAATCTCTTTTAATAGCACTAGTCTTCATAAATTACAAGACTCAAGGAATGTATTCAATTTAATACAATTGAATTTTGACGGCCAATTTTATAATATTTAAGAAATTTTTTCTTTAATTTAGGTTTGACAGTGTTAAAAAGAAAAGGATTGCTTTTCAGATAAAACTGGTCAATTATGAATTATCTGATTAGATCACCTACTAAATGATAATATGGTAATTTTGAAAGTAAGTACAGGGATATGATAACACCAAATCATTTAATATGCACGAAGCTGAGTAAGGGGATTTTCAGCAACAATAAATTAAAGAGAGAGATAAATCGAAATTCACAATTCATAATCAATCAATGCTAACACTTCCTTTCCCTTAGAATTATGTAAAAGTAAGAATCAAAAATATTTAACAAAGAACGCTTAAGTCTTGCCTTATTTTGAAAGAAATACTTTTGATAACCATTACAAATATAAGCATCCGACTAACCTTAACTAAAATATGTTCTAAAAAAAAAACTTGAAGTTAGTTGCTTTATTCAATTCGCAATTTGGGAGTTTTTCATCTTAAAAACATACTCCAAATTACTCTTTCTAAGCACTTTGTATTTACTCTAAGCCAGTATGTTTCTCTCACGCAAGGTCTTCACTGATTTGCAAGTAATAATCATCTGCACATACATTAGCACTCCTGAGAGAGATCTTCATGCACAATCAGAATGAAACTTGTGAACCCTGAGTCGGATAGCAGAATATTACAAGAGAAAACGCTCAATTATACTTTCTTCCGAGAAAGCTAAACATAGGGAAAGACAATAATAGACGATACGATAGTTAAAGAGTTTCAGTTCGGAAAAGATAGTTAGTTTAAGTTTCTAATCCAACGAACACAGAAAAAAAGATTGCATTAAGTAAAACAACCTTGAGCATATAAGTTACATTTAATAAATAAGAACACAGGTTTTTATCATTATGCTTATATCTCTCGCTTCTCATTTATGAAGCAACTGAACAAAAACTTTTCAAACCTTGAACCATTTCCATCTTGATTCGAAAGAGCAAATACACAACAACTTTTGTGTCGAAGAGACTTTTCTACTATTAGTAATAAAAGTATTGTCGCTCATCATGATAAATAAAATATAAAGACAAAATAAAATACTTCCAAAAGCACAACTTGATGAAAAACCTTTTAAACTTGAAGGTTCTTCCAGACGATATTAACGAAGTAGGCTTATATTATTGATCTTCATCACTAATCCTCAAAGGAAAAGGGCTCAAGTCGAGCACAGAATAAACGCACCAGCGTGGAAAATGGAAAATCACCTCTAAAAGTCAATTTCCTTGATGTACATATCAACCTAGCTTGCTTAATTTGAGTAATTCGCATTAGAATTACGACCCTGACATTCTGTCCATGCCTGTTCTCTCATTTGAGAAGGCAGATTTTTCTTCACATCTGACAAAGCCGAGCCAGTTAGCCGAAAGTTGGAATTTAATCAGCAAAGATATTCTTTCTCCCTTCGGAATTAAGCACCGATCAATCATCAAGCATCAACTCGAGCAGGAGGGCAAAAAGAAAAAGAAATTTGTTACTTCCGCAGTAATCGAAAAGGAACTGAAAAGAAGTAACTAAAGGCTTAAAGCATTATTCAGTGCTCTAAACGCATGATGTATAGAAAACCTAGCTAAAGGAGATAAAGCTGAGACGCAGCCACCTGAAAGAGTCGACAGAGTCGACGATATGAAGAGAAAAGTTACATGGTTTTCGAGAAGCTCAAGTCCAATAAGGAAACCTGTCTCTAAAAAGAATACTCAAATAATTGAAGTGACCGACCCAGATGAGAAGGCACCGGAGCCGCCAGCAGAGACCATGAAAAATTCCCATAAAAGTATTCATTTGAATGGATTTCCTTCTAATAATTAAATATAGCTGCGGGACAAATCGCAACTCAGCAGATGCTTAACATGAGCTGGGACAACCCTCCAGTAGTTTCTCTATGGGACTTGCTTGATGCAGCAGATGAGGGCGATCGGAAAAAACCTCTACCCAAACTCACTGCTTACAATTCTCTGCAACCCCCCAAAAGTATTGCAGCATCGAGGAGAATAACCCCAATCTACAGCCAAATCACACCTAAAAACATAGCATCTGTTCGTCCGGTCCGTCGCAAGTCGTGTGAATGCTTGCTTTGTGGAGGAATCTCAAACTTGGAAGTGAGAACTTCCCATATTCATTACGAAGTTCAAAGACCTGAGCACAACCACAAGTCCCGTATAAGTATAAAGGATATTCAGATGATAAATCAAACACTAAGATTTGCGAATTTGGCCCACCATAAGAAACGAGATTCAGGAACAATGTTGCGAGTGCCTTCAACTGGGAAAACAATGACGATGTTTAGGAGCACTCGAAATGTCTTTGGAACTCGTTCAGGAGGGTTAACTCTAGTAAATTCGCCAGCTGGATCGATTCGCGGTAAACGGAAAGATTCTGAGGATCCAAGCGAAGTTGATAGTGCATATAAACTGCAGAGTAGCACTGTCAAAGATGGGGATATGAAGGATAGCCAGCAAATTTCAAACAACTCTATGGAGACTCCTGACCCAACTCCAAAGAACAACGTGCTCAAAGTGTTAGATTTCGCGGAAGCTTCCCAGGACAAGAATGGACGATCCCAATTTCCTTCAATGAACGAAATTGAGGAAGAATCTCCGCAGTCTCAATCCATCACTAAGATAAAATCTACCTCACCTAAAAATTTTAATTACAAGCTGAAAGTTGAACCTACTCCTACTACTCCTACTATTAAACTCAGCCGATGGAAAGGAGCCAGACATCAGCCTGATCAAGAAGGAGACTCAGAATATAGAGCACCAAAAATCAACACTGCTCCTGAGGCAGATAAACAAGTTACCCAGAGCGTGAAAGAAGACCAACCTAACAGTGATTTTAACTCCGGAACGAATACAATCGATAATTCGCCTACCTTCAAACTTCACGGGGGAATGAGTCGCACTTTATTTGATCTTACTTCGGCGGGAAAAGAAGAAGGTTCTCCCACACTCAAGAAACCTAAACTCCAGAGCATCGGGTCGATTGACTATCCATCAGGTTTGAAAGTAACCCCTGTAGATTCTCAAGAGCAGTCAGCTCCAACTGCTCAGATTGGCAATAGTGAGAACAGAAGAACTGCTGAATTTTCTAATAAAAAGCAAGACCCAAGCAAGGAGGTGAGATTAGTAACTATCAGTGAAAGTCCTTTGCGCCATAAATTCAACAAAGAGCACATAGATCCTACTTTTTCTGGTTCCACACTTCCAAGCACCCAAACGAAAAAAAATCCGAAAAGAAGCTTATCGACATCAAAACAGCATATAACCTCCTCTTCTGACTTGCATTCACCCCCCACTGCTTCCTCTGATAGATTTCTTAGCAATCTGCGTAATAGAAGACTTCGAAATAATAAATCTCTCAGCAACTGCCGCCCTAATACCTCAACTGCTGAGGATATACTCCGAGTTTACAAAACATCTCCTTCAGCATTAGAGGAAAGCCCAATCAAGCCAGAACGAAAATCCGGCAGTCCTATGCGGCATACACATATCCGTGTAAACTCCAATGAATTACCATTGAAGCCAATACTTGAGCGAAACCGAAAAAGTAAAGGAAAGTATATTAGACTAATCAGAGGTCAAGAGGTCAATGAATTTCTGAAAAATTATACCCAGACAACTTTCCATAATTCATATTCGCAGCTCTATAGTCAAGAGCGTTCAAAGGATATGTCGTTGGGCGAAGTTTCGAAAGTTGAAAAGCAAGGAAAGAGTAAGCCATCCCGCCTTGAATTCAGTATTCCGTTGATCGACGTGCCAAGATCTGACAGCAGAAATCTTCTTTCTCGTTCTTCTACGCATAAAGAGAGTGTGTCCCAAATGATCACGGTCTATAAGACGCTTCATAACGTGGATTACACTAAGGAACAGAAGCAGGTGCTGGAGAAAATATTTCCGATGAGCAGACTTTCAACAGGGAATATGACTATCAGTAAACGATCAACAGCACTATAGCTCAAACTCAGAATTAAGAGTGTTCATTAAATCTGTTTATCGCTTGTTATTGCTGCTGCTACTGCCGGAACGCAGTGATAAGAACAATACGATAAGAAAATTAATATTTGCTTTGACAGAATGATACTGTATCAAAACTTCTTCTTGTTAGTTTAAGTATTCTTTAACAACTCGCACACATTGACCGAGTGGAAAACTTCGTCTTTCATGTAATAATGATATCCGAAAACAAAAGCTCAATATCGAACTCCAAATGTTAGGAGACAATAATGGACTGTTGTTGTTCTGTATAAGGTAGCAGAATATTTTTGGTGGGCTGAATAATCAGGCTATTAGGTTTATGATGCTTAAATTCACCTTAATTCAACGTGAGAACTTGAAAAAAAGTTCACTTTAAACATAATTTACAAATAATGCGTTTCTTAATTAAATTTAAAAAATTCATTAGAGAAAAATGAAATTTCTAACTAAAAGTCAACTCGCTCTAAGTGCTTGGTACAATGGCTATTTTTATCCATTTGAAATTATTCATTTTTGTTAGAATTTGCTGCATCCGGTTTTGTTGAGGATCCATCTGTTTTGCTCCCCTCGGCCGCAGTCTTGATCTCTTCATTTGTCTTCTCAAAAGTAGGATGTTTCAGTCGAACATGCTGAATCATCGAAGCCTCAGAACTTTATTATACGTTAGAATATTAGCATGAAAAATTTGTATATATTACCCATAACTCTTTTGGCACCCTTCGATCGGACATCTATGCGTTCTTTCAATCTCTGCAGCTTTTCTTCGTGGTCTTTTACTACTAATTCTCAGCGGCGTAGCGTAGTTTTGAGACCAGTACATCGCTGTTGATGCCTCACTTGGCTTATCGCTCGTTCCTGCATTGCTTTGTGTCGGCAATGAAATCTGCTGCGAAAACTCTGCTTTTTCTTTGGGATTTGACAGCACCTGACTGTTAAGATGCTGAGTTAGCAAAAGGGGGTCTAACTGCGGCAATTTATCAAGGAACATGCTTTGGGTGGCTATTCTCGAGGTGTTAATGCCGTACATAGGGTTTAACAGCGCAGCGGAAATCGGAAGAGACGCTGGATTCGGGCTTGCAATTGAGAGCGATGGAGTAAATGGGTCAAATTGTTTCAAGCTATAACCATCGTTTCTGAGGAGGATTGGGCTTGTTTTTAACTGAGATAATGCCAACGGCTGGCTCGCTATTTGTGCTAACTGATTTTGATACAAAGTTATCTGCGGAGTTTTATATAATTCTTGAATATTATTCGTTAAAGGCGTCAACAACTGAGCATAATTCAACGGCCGACTTGAAACGAGAGATGCTCTTGGGTCTGGTTGTCCAAAAGGAAATTGGTAGTTCATGTGCGTCGGGAAATGATTATAATATTTCGAAAAATATGGGAATTAATTTCTTTATGATAACTAAAAACTTCTGAAATTAATAGTGGATTATACGCGATACACTGCATCGGAAATAGAGCTGGATATAATTATTTATGAATTCTAAATTCGAACAATATCAGATAGAAATAAAAGGAACATATCGGAGTCAATTTAATTGGATATAAACTCTGTAATGATCTAATCAGAGCGATAATTGGTATTCCAAAATAAATTTTGATCTTTGAATTTGATCTCGCGCTTTTTTATGCAAAAATTATTGACTACATGCTATAAAACATTCTGCAGCGATGGGCTTTTCTCACCATTAAACTTTTGATTTCACTGTATTTAGACAATAACATCGCGAATACAATACAGTGTTAACTTCGAGATCAGAGACATCACTAGTTGAATCCAAGCCAAACTACATAGGGTGCAGGAGTCACATGAGTAATATCCCTTCAAAGAAGCAAATTGGGAGCCTTTGGGCTGCCCGAAGGCGGATCAAGAGATATTCCGCAATGATATTTGGAAGCTTTCAAAGTCATGTTCACGAGCTAATCGCGATCGATACTCAGAAGCAAAAGAGTCCTTATAAAACTTGGTTTAAAGAGCAAATGAAATTAATATTCTCGTTACGCTCATACATCAGTTTCTATGGCTAAACCAATGTGAATTATGAGATGGAAGCGTGGATCTCAACTGTGCAGAAGCTCTTAAAATCCGTGGAGAAGTTGCCTCTAACCAGTGTAGAAACTTCTCACTTCATAGCTTTGAAATTCCAAAGCCAAGGTTAATTGAGATGAGTATACTAACTCTGTATGATTCATAGTGATGCCGATATGATTAAGATGGAATCCTTCCTTTTCTGCTGAAAGGGTAGGAAAACTACGATTATTTAGAGAATCAGTAAGGTAATGCAGATAAAGCCTTTTCAAATCTTTTCAAATGGCAGCAGTTAAAGTTATTGTACCTGGGAAAAATATTTTTTCAAACTTCGAATTCGAAAATTACTAATGTGAAACTTTCTTTTTAAAAATTCTTCCTTATATTTCTAATCAAACTTATAGAATGTTAAAGAATAATTTATTCATACACTAAGATGGCAAATACATCAGTTCATTCATATACAGTCGACGAAGAATCGGCAAGAATAACCTTTAAGAGCTCTTCGTGTACGACAATAGAAAAGTGGTGAAGTTGTAAACAAGATTCAGCTGATTGCTAGGGCTCAAACTGTAGGCCAAATGTTTCGCAGTCGTCCCTGAAAGAACAGTGTTTTGTACAATAAAAATTCATCGAGGTTGATGAAGAGAAGAGCCATGACCAATAGTAGTATTCATTTAGTTCCTCCAATCGATGACTTTTTCCAAAATCAAATGATTGAGGCACAAAAATTAGAGATTCAACATTGATTATATTCTAGCTCACATATGGATAAAGAGGTCCAGTGATTTGGATGATCCACATACAAATATGATGATAATTTCAGATAAAGAAGAGATACATACCAGGCTTCCACATGCTGATGAAAATTGGAGTCGCAATTAAGAGAAAGTGAAAATACGTTTTAGAAATAAATTTCCTTTTGTCCAAACAAACCGCAATGACGATGTCGAATGGATTTGTATTAGTAGCAGAGAAGATTTATAACAACTTTTCAACTTAAGAAATCAGCATTTAGCTTCAATAGGAATCTTGTATCAACGTTTGTTGGTTTTCGCTTCTATTTGATGGTAATAATGATGTCAAAAAAGGCTGCTACGAATAGCGTAAGTTATACTTGATGATATGTTTGAGGTGTAACTTTTCAGAAAATATATTCATTAATGTACTGAAGTGTGAGAGAGGAAAACAAAAAAAAAAAAACGTTTAACAGCTCACTGAGCTCGGCTCGAGTCAACTCTGGTACGACTTAGTGATCCAAGCGAGAGAAATTTCCCTGTAAATGAGAGACTTAAAATTCTTGGACTGACTGGGAATAACGTCACAGCGGAGCTCTTCACGGTTTAGGCTGATACTGGTTTGTCTAAATTCCTCCAAGCTCCCCTCAGATGAGTCAAATAAGGGATTTCTTTTGAGTTCACTCCATGATCACACAAAAAAAAAAAATCCGTGTTTATTCAAATAAAATTCGTTGAAATCAGCCAAGATTAGGGTTATTAATCATTTAAAGTTCTCTATCATTGCGGGTTATGAATCACAGCACTGCTCAGCATAAGAAAAATACATCAATTCGCAGGGTCATTGGGAATGAAAAACACAAATCCTCATTTACCAGCAATGATTGCAGCAGTGAAAAACTACTTCTCCTCCGTTTAAAGAAATTATTCGGATTTTCACTCATAACTGGTATTTCCGCAATGATTGGAGGTCTAATCATCAGCGATTTCAACACGATTTACTTACCAACTCTTGCAGCTTATACATTTTTACTTGCAATTGGCATGCTCGCTCTGTATTGGTCTATAAAACGAAAAGGATCGATGAAAACTAGATTGCATACATATATCGATTTTCTCGTTGCTGTCGCAGGTGTGGGATTAATCGTCAATCCGAACGGTTTGAAATTGATATCAAACACCCCGAACGATGAGATGACGTTTTTCACGGGATGCTATACAACGGCGAAATTATTCCTCATTACCCAACTAATTTCGAAACGTCAAAAATATTTGACGACCATCCTGCTCGGATTCTATTTTTTGAGATTCAGTTTGATAATCAATTACAAAAGCAGCCCTCACGTCAATCAGCTTCCTTTTGGCATTGATGTAATCATCCTTCTTGCAATGGGAACGTTTTATGGATATCAGAGCGATAAAAAGAGACCTGAGAGCCATGCTCCTAGAGAGGAGAAATCAAACCAGCAACCGCATGAGTTAGTAAATGATAGATTTGAAGTTGCAAATAGCCCGAAAAATGAACCTCTGATACATGGTTCTAAATTGATTGACATATTAGTTCAATCAGACCTCAAGGAGAGCATGATCAAACCCCCTATAGATTTCAATAAAAGCGCGATAAGCCACAAAGAAACAGACAGCTTACGAGGGACTGAAGCGCAAACAATTAAAGGTGTCAATTTTCCATTACCGAGCAAACCAATGAGTTCCCAAGACTCAAAACAAATTTTCCCCACGGGATTCGACTCAATAGACGACTCCAATGTTTCTCCGAAAATGAAACCGTTAATGAAGTCCAATTCCATTGCTTCAAAACAAGACAGAGCCACGAAATGTTCTCAAATGAATAATTTAGCTCCGGAGTTTGAAGTGAGCTTTGCCAGAGAGATTTTTGATACAATGCTTCATGAGATCAGAACACCCTTAGCGCTTTCTATCTCACTGCTTACCCAAATATACGAAAACCAAAGCATTCCAGTCATTATCTCCGAGGAGCTGCTTCATCCGGCGATAAAGGCCATTAACTATATTGAAAATCTCTCAAAGAATTACGCTACGATGAATAAAGCGATTCTTAACGGTGAAGGATCTCTGCTGACGCCTGAGTTGCGTGACTTGCGAACGACACTT
>ENA-UOUE01000578-UOUE01000578.1-compost-metagenome-genome-assembly--contig:-NODE-578-length-28732-cov-10.710801_pt1 | contig 28732 bp, 22 predicted proteins | sample MGYA00238146_ERZ747223 | MGnify/ENA primary metagenome ERZ747223 (study PRJEB28781, sample SAMN06268865) | compost metagenome | isolation source: single cell | place: USA: California, Emeryville, Joint...
TCTCGCTCTCTTGCTGCACTTTGAGCCCTTCGATTCTCACCAGCCACCTTCGGTTCCTTATTAAGAAAACCATTAAACCGCAGATTGCATGATAATTTTACAATTTTGGTCATTCTGGGTGGAGAGACTTCTCTTCCTATTGAAGTCATTGATCCTCTATCAACTGGTTCTACAAATGTCGCTCTCTTTTGAGTATTAGGCGGAATATCTGCCTTAATTTGATCTGAATCCTTCCGTCTTGGAGCTTGCGACTCGGCAACACCTTTTGGCTTTTGAACGACACTTTCCTCTTTGGGCGCTTTGCTTTGAGCAGTTCTTGTCGTGTCTACTGATTGGGCTCTTCCTCTAATAGCTCTTGGTTCTTCTCTGTGTGGTTCTTCTGTCAAATCAACCGACTTATCTAACTTTCTGCTCTCTCTGCCCGTTCCTGCGAATGGGGACTCACTCGCTTCCTTTTTCTTCGCGCCCATTACCCGAATTGCCTTCGTTGTCTTCTGGAGTGACTTCAATGTTTCCGCTAGTGATTTTTTGGGCTTCTTTTGACCTTCATCAATCGAAGGCTCAGGGGTGTTCTCTTCACTTGCAAATCTCAAAGAGTTTATTAAATCTGGTCGAATAATAGCTAAACACAAGAAAATTAAGCCATTTCAACAGGAAAACCTCCTTACTTGTAACCCGCTCCTTAAATCTCTCAGGCATCAGAGGGTTTCTCTGCTTTATCTCTTCCAGCTCCTTCTGCGAAAGTCTGAAGTCATCCTTGCATTTACGCGGCGGCTGCGGCTGAATCACAGGTTTCCTCGTGGAAGTGAAATCAGCATGCTCATAAACCTGCTTGTATCGTGGCGCGCTCGGGCCTCGATGTGGGTTTACGTTGTGAGTCTTCATGTACTCACCATAAAGGACTCCTCCAGTGGGAGGGTTAACGTTTCCCTTGCCGTAATTTTCAAAGGGAGGTTTCCCAAAGTAAGTCATAAAGGCACTGTTTGGAAGCCATCTCGTTGTTTCATACATGTACTTAATTCTCTCCTTTCTACGCTTTAATCGCTCAGCATCGGCCTCGTCGCTCGGGTCGAGTCTTCGGGCCTTTTTGATCTTGCTTGACAGGAGTTTGCTCTTTACGTTGCTATAATCCTGCTTTGCTATAACCGCCTCTTCTTCTTCCAGCGCCTTTTGTCTTTCAAGTTCTCTTTCAGCTTCTTCCTGGGCAAGTCTTTCCCTTTCTTCCTCTTCTAACCTGAGCTGTTCCTCTTGTCTCTTTCTCTCCTCTACCTCCTGCGCTATTCTCCGACGCTCGTCCATTTTATTGAGCTCCTGACCTTCGATGTACTGGCGAACATCATCAATGCTTTCCAAGCTTCGTAGTCCAAAGGCAGCTCGAGTTTCAGTGATAAAATGCGGGTCGTAATGAGCCGAATGAGACACTCGTTCTTGGTCTGCTTCGAAAGACTCGAAGGGCTGCAGATCAACTTTTGTTTCAGGATGCTTCTCATCGCCTTCAAGGTCGATAAACACAGGTTTTTTCTTGTTAGGGTTCTCTTTGTCAGGACTGTATTGGAATTTTCTGAATTGGTCTTGGGTTTCGGTTACCCAATGTGATGAGGACTTATTCAGCTTGTATTTGATCTGGTTTGCGAGTGAAGAAGTAATGATTTCCTTCTTCGCTGTACGGAAGTCCCAGACGTCGGGTTTTGTTTCTTTCCAAGTAAGAATAGCGTACCTATATAGAAGGACATTGGTATTAGCACACATAAGAACATGAGGCATCGGCTACATTGAAGGTTCTTGGTCTCTTGGCTTATTTTTCTTCCCATAAGTTTGATCTAGTCCTAGATGCGTCACTAATAGGCAAGAGAGTGTAGGGTACCTGTGACGGAAGCTCGAAGTACATCGTTGACATCAACGATTTCTCTGTTTTCTCTTTGTGGAGGCACTGATGAAGCGCGAGACATGGTGAGTTCCGCTGAGGATTTGTGATTATGAAATCTGAAAATTAATAAGAAATTCACAATTAACGAACTAATAAAGTAATGAGTCGTTAAATTTCCGCGGAAATTGAGTTCATTAAACATGCATTGACTGGAGAAATTATTTAACATCACGAATAAGATAGATATAAACAGATCAAACCACATAATTCAATTCAGTCTCTGCTGAGTTAGACAAATGGTAAGCTATTGTGTTCTTCGCGTTAGAGATCGCTTCTTTCGTTTCATTCTTCTTCACCCTCTTCCGCTCATTGATTTTTCTCTTGACAGGCCTCTTCCTTTTCCGATTCGATTGGCTAGAATCATCATCCTCGTCTTCTTCGCTGGTTTCCTCAGGCTCAAAAACCTCCTCATCGTCGTCATCCTCCACATTACTCTCATGCACGCTATCTTCCTCCTCAGAGTCGATAAGTTTATTATTAAGTCTCCTTCGTCGTCTCGTTCGAGGCTTATCAGTGTCTTCATCAAGCGTAATCTGAAACGAGACACCTTCGCTATTTTTTCTCAGAGCTTTTCTAAATCGTGTCCCCAACCGACCACTGTTTACTTCCAGCGAGCCTTTCTCTGACTTGGTTTGAAGTCTCTCGATCTCCGCCATCAAATCGCGTACTTTCGCTTGCTGCTCTTGAACATCCGCCTCGAACGACTGCTTCAACCTCTCGAATTCCTCGTTTTTGCTTTCTAACTGACCCTCTAACTCCTTTATAAGCTCCTCTCTGATATTCGTGAAACTCTTGCTCGCGAAATCCAGCATCATTGCCTCGAACCTCGCCACGACTTGGTTTCGCAGCCGGTCCTTCTCAAGAAAAGCCTCTTCTTGCGTCTCTTGAGCCCGAACCAGTTCGTTTTGAAGGTTCATATTTTCCTTTAAAAAGCTTCAGGAAACCCCACCAAAATTTTTTTTACCTTCTCTGCTTGATCGACAATTTTCCTTAATTGCAAATTCTCCTTTTCGAGTTTATGAACAAGCAAGTGATTTTCTAAAGTTTTCGGCAGAATCGCCATGATATTTTCGATTTTTGCGGAATAAGCTTCATTTTCTGCTTTCAGCTTCAGATTTTGTTCTCGTAATTTCTCTAGTTCATTGTTCTGACACTCTTGCAAAACTCGCTCCTTTTTCCTCACCTCTTGGAAATTTGGTTCTATTTGATTTAATATATCACCGATGGAGATACACTTCACCTCTTATTGGTGATCTCTCAAGCAGATGAGAGAATTTATCGAGTTCTTGCTCAAGATGTTCGATTGAACAGCTATTCTGAGTGTCAAAATCTTCTTGCTGGGGAGTATCTAGGATAAATATTTCTTGGCGTGACATGGAAGGGGATTGTTTAGGAATGTGGCTAGGTATCCTAATGAGAGAATTGATTAAATTTTTTTAGAAAGATTCAATATCGGCAAATATTTTGAGGTCATTAACAGTTGCGCCAGACCTGGCATCACACAAAAATTAAATATTCTCCCGGGAAAGCGTAAAATTGAACTGTGAGAACGTTGTTTAGCTGCTATTTATATTCCAAATACCAACTAAAAAAAAAATAAAGAAAAATGAACGCAGACTGTGCACATAGTTATTTATATTAGAGATTTTATTATTACTCTGTATCGAGAATCAATTACATTCCTCGATCTTTGTATCCAGCGACCCTTTTGAAGCGCTTTCATCTCGAATAGACTCTTCCTCCTTTTTCTTTTCTAAATAGCGCTTGTATTCTTCATTCGAGATGAACCTTCCGTTGAGTCTAGGCTTTGCAACTGCGACAGCGCGTCTGCCTGAGAACGATCTGGCAACAGGGTGAGTGACACGCCATTTTACGATTTTCTTCTTGTATTTGAGAATTCTGAGGGCTCGCTCTTCTTTAGTGTAAATCCCAGGCACAGATCCGATATAGCTGAGTCCTTTATCTTCAACCTTGAGGCCACTGAAATCTGGAAGCGAAAAAGAGTTGGAGTAGTGCAAGTTACCATTAGACGGCTGTGCCGAGTATCTGGAGCTGGAATCAGTCTCATCCTGTTCCAGCTTAAGGCCTTCAAATTGCCTTTGGATATTAGCTGACGGGGAGTTTGCTTTGCCTTGTGATTTCGGATAACCAATAATTTCCTCATCAAGGGAAGTAAACGAAGGGATTTTGGTATTCTCATTCATTTCAGGGAGCTCGCACAGCGATCGGACTGTCTCATTTGGTGTTTTGTACGAGAAAGCAGTCGATAGACTCCCGGTATTGTTATGGGAGCCAAGCATGCTTCCTTGAAGTCCCATTGAGGCGATTTTCTGTTGGAAATTGCCTCCAGAAATGCCATTCATTTGATTCAAGTCTAAGAGTGTCTGACTCTTTTGCCTGAACGCAGAATGAGCATCCAGCTGATATTCTCGAGTCGGATGCGTAAACTGCAGGCCAGGATGGTTGTTTTGGTTGATACCTAACCCATTACTGATATTATAGTTTATTGGACTAACGGCAAGTTGCTTATCATTGCCGAATAGCTGAAATAAATTTAATTGGGTTAAATTCTGCTGGCTTTCTACAATATCGTGATAACGCTGAAATCCCGCTGGTAGGGCATTTGCTTGTGGGATTGGCCCGAACTGCCCATGGCCGAGGTTATTGCTTCGAATTAGTTGGGGATGTAGCGGCTGATTCTGTAATGTCAATGGATTCTGACCAAATGCGTTAGAGGTTTCATTAGTGCCAAAAAGCATGCTTTTTGGCTTTGAGTGATTCGTAATAAACTGTAATTGAGGCTTATTCACGTTTGAGATGTCTGACAGCGAGTAGGTATTAGTTACTCGTTGGTCTCTCAACTTCGTCTGGTTCGGATTAGAGTCCATTCTGAGGAATTGAGCTCTCAGTGTCTCTAAGTGATTTTTAATATCGTTTTTACCCTCTTCTTCTGATCTCTGAAACGCCAATCCAGTCGCAAAAAACGCTGGTTGGCCACTCGACACAACAAAGTTTTCTTCAACCTTCACTGCGATCTCTTTGGCAGTACCTATCATATAGTATAAGACCTCGATGTCTCATGCAAGATTCACTTACTTTCTCCAGTCTCCAGGTGGGAGAGCCCTTTCTGGCTTTCTAGCCCTGAAATAGAATATATTCTGTTCAATCCTATTCTCAGTGAGTCTTGCCAAACCTGAGGCAACAGATTACCTGTGATCTCTGGGTTCATTGGGTTTAGTCTTTTAGCTCTGTGGACGTTAAGTCTCTTTGGAAGATATTAAATTTTTCTGCTTTCAATATTATAAAATCTCCGGAAACTGGAACTAATTTGAGCCTGTAGCTATTATTGTTCAGACCTGAGTTGAAATTGCCACTTATTGATTTTAATTTCGGTCAGTTACCTGATCTGATAAACCAAATGCTACTTAAACTTAATTAAATCCATTCACCTCCAGACAAACCTGGAAAGGCTCTATTTTTGTTCTTCTTATCTATTAGTCATCGGCTATCGATTTTACTTGCCTAATTAGGAGCTATATTAAGCGAGATCAGCACATATTGCCGGGATCTCTAAATAGCTGCTTTATTTTTAGATCATAACAGAAATTTTGGATGAAGCTAAACTACTAATAAGCAAGGTCATTAAAATTAAAGCGTAAAATTTATTGCCTTTAACTATTTATTTCAATAATTCTCAGTGAACTTGGTTTACGGATTAATTAAAGAATCACCTGTTTGAGTCGCTAAATGCTAAATATTACCGATAAGGTGGACTTGAAAATTGATGAAGCCTTAAAAGACAAAACTACCTCCACCAACAGTAAAAAAACAACATGGGCTAATTCTACCAACTTGGCTCTCTCGACTTTATGATCATTAGCCTTTGCTTGCTTCATAAATCGGAGTTTTAGGGAGCCATTCCATTTGTATTAGAATAATCATATTTAGTACTGAGAGTATCTCTGCCAACCATTGCTGAAACGATAAAAGGAAATTTATCGGAATTGAAAGCAAAATGGGCCGGTCATTCACTGCTTTTACAAGAATTAAAATTGAGATTTAATATCTTTAAATTTTTTCCTCTATTAATTTTTTCTCTGGAAGTATTCGTCGTTCGTGGCAGGACTTTGTAGCAATTGAGCTGTGAGAGATCTCATGGCCACTCAGCTCTGCGGACCTTCTATATTCCCTCATTAGATTTCTCTGTAATTAATGAGTTCACTAGTGTTATTTGCCTGAATTCTCTGAAAAACAATTAGTAGCTCGTGCTACTCAATTAGATAATAGCTCAATCTCGATGAGACAGAGGAATGAATTCAGTTCAGATCTAATAATCGCTAGCACCGTAAGAGTTCTTTTCAATTCCTAACTGAGTTCCAAGAGTTGCTTCTGCATTAATATTCCATTCTCTAGACGTTCTCTAAAGCCCTTGCTCTGTTGTTGTGTTAATTTTTAACTTAATAAAATGGGTTCATGGTGGAATCATTGCGTAATATATGGATCGAACCGGCGGTCTCTATAGCTTAGTGCTGACCTTATGCGATAGTTTAAGTATCTCCACCAAGTCCTGTAAAACTCAACGCCAAACAGCCTCTGCGCCCTTTATATGATCGTACCTATCGAAGAGTACTTTCTGAGTTAATTATTGAATATTATTCTCTCTAGTCAAAAGAATAAACCCTCTTTTTATTTGGAATAAACATTCAAGCTTCGATCAGTTCTTTTATTACACAAAAATTCTTTTAGAAAATAATTTCGGGAAACAGTTTTTCTGTCCTGACCGCTCAGATTGCTAATCGGACAGAAGAAAGTGCATACCAATGGAATAAGTTCTCATTTTAGCATCAGCAAGCACTTGTGAGAGTATATATACTGCCAAGAGATTGAAGTTTTTATATAGAAAGTAGTATGCTGCAAACATACATACATTAACAGCTTTGCTTAGTTACGGAAATATCAAAACTTTTTATTCCATTGACAAAAAGTAATTCAAAATTTTGTTTTAAATCTTCTTCTTTCGATGTCTCATCGTCTCAGCTTGGCTGAACTCTACTTCTCGGTGGATTTCTGCAGGTGGTCTGGAGGCCAGCCCGAAGTGTAGTAACGTTGAAGCTTCCGGATATTTCTTCTTCTTACTAATCGCGGAAACTTCAATTAGCTGTAAATTTTTTAGCTTTTACACAAGGTATGATGGTGGAGTATGTTTTCCGTTAGATTTTGATCTTTTTCTTTCCTTGCTTCCAGAACGATCGAGTATTTCGTATTTAGGATTATAGGAGCTTGAAGGCGATCGTCTGCCGCTAGTGCTACTGTTTAGCTTCCTATAGAATACGTGATTATGATATGACATAAGTAAAATTTAAATGTTACTGGCGTTTTTCCTCGTTTTCTCGAAGCGATAAATGGACCTTCTGCTTTACATCGCTCACCAACTGTCTAAAAGCGAACAACAAGTCAGCTTACTCTTACCTAAGACACTTACGAAATATCTTCAGCGGTTTTTCTACCTCTTGAAGGACGGGCTGGGCTCTGGAAAATATTATCTGACTCTTGAACGTCACTTTTCTTTCTGCTAGAGACGCCTCTATTTCTTTTCGAGGGACTTCCGCTCAGCTCTTTCACCGACCGGATGGATCGATTTAACGTATCGTTTCGACTTGGGCTTGGGCTCGCTCGATTTGTCTTTCCACGACTCGGACTAGTTCTTAGCGGGGAGTCATACCGCATTGAATTTTCAACTTCCTGCAACCGGTCCACGAGCGAAAAAGGCTTGGTAGTAAACTCTTCCGAACGTTCAATTTGTCTCGTAAAACTAGCCCTGATGTCATCCAACTCTCGTTTTATTCGCCTATTTTCCGATCTTGAAACCAGCCAAGTTAAAAACAAGCCCCATATACAATATTATACCGTAGCTTATTTAATTGTAACTCAAAAAGTTCTCTGCTGTAGCCTGTTTCGTCAAATATCTTATTCGCCTCGAACTGCGAATAATTCGTCGTATGAGATATTCTGGAAGGGCTTTCCCCTCTTGATAGTCCAATCGGACTTCCTCTTGATAGTCTTTCGGGACTGCGCGTTCCTTTGAGAAATATTTATAATACTCAATTCTGAAGAGTTACTTACTGCTAGGAATATTATGTCTTTGAGGGGATTCATAGCTCTCATTCCAAGGCTTGCTCTTCTCCGATAGAAGAGACTCGTTTTGTCTTCTCAGCTGCCGATCTTTCTCAAGCTGCAGCTCCAACTCCTTTGTTCTCTGCCTTTCCCGACTCAAACTCCTTTGCCTCTCTTCTCGGTGAAGTCTGCTTTCAGCTTCATCAAGGTGACTTCTAGCATGCTGCTGAAAAGACTCATCATATTCGCTGCCGAATTGAGGCCTCGAAGGGCTCGTTCTGTCGAGACGGCTAGCTGAAGTTACTCCAGAGAGGTCTGGGTCTTTATAATTCAAATACCGCTGAGGAGATTCTCTGTTGATTATGCGTCTCGACTTGTTTCTGTCACGAAGCTCTTGCACTTCTCGACGCAAATCTTCGAAATCCTTCCGAAGGTAATTCTTTACTTCATCCACAGCAACTGGGCGCAGCCGCTCAGCGCTCAGGTCAGGTCGGTACTTAGAGTTCGAATAAGACGCTTCATTTTGCGGAGTTTTATTCGTTCGAGTCGGTGAACGAATTGAGGAACGATTAGGAGAGCGCGTTGGTGAATAATAGTAAGTATGGCCGTGTTGCGAGTCGCGATGATCATCTCCTATGAATTGAATCAATGGCTAGTAGATTAAAAAACGAATACCAGATCGCGGATCGAACTCGCTTATATCTCTTGAGAGTCTGCTGGGTGAATTTCGGTAGGACATCCTTAGTTGTAGCAACGCAAATAAAATTAATTTTGCAACCTAACAGCTAAAAAATAATTGGATCATTTATTTCAAGGAATAAAAAAGTCAGAGGCTTAATGGCCTTTTAAGCGACCTTATTCTCTGAGTTTTAGTTTAGTTCTTAGTCTAACCCGTTTTTAAAATGAGATTTCTTAAGCTTACTACAATCAGGTTCAGTTATAGACAAATTATGCAATTCATCGACGATATCGCAGATAATGATCACTATCAATGAATGTAAAATTGAAAACAGTTAGAAAAAATTCACTCTAAAACTAATGTTACTCTTGAAATTTTCAAAAAAAAAGTATTTTAGGCGTAGTTATCATACCGGGTTCTTATAAAATGCTCCCATTCGTGCTCCTTTAAATCCAATCTAAACGCATCCTCGACCAAATCTGATACTAACATCGCATGTGCTGGATGCTCTGGATCCAGCATTTTCTTCTGCGCTACCGCCAACTGAATGAACTTCGTTCGAAATTGTTGGTAATTTTCTTTGTTCATGCCCCTGTTCCATTCTTTCACCGTATCATCCAGCGTAACTTCAGATGTCCTGCCCCCAACAGACGTTCGCTGTTGAGCTCTTTCTTTCTGAACTCCAACTTTCACAGGGACACTCATTCGAGTGTTCTGGTCTATTTCAGATAATCCGCCTTTAGAATTCTGTCCGAGTCGAACCCTCGAATTGAAATCACACATTTTTTCTGATTTTTTCGAGCTTTCTGATACCAATATTTTCGGTTTTGGCTTTATCGCTTCAACATTTTCACGGGACGGCCCTTGAGCTTTTTTGAACGACATTCGACTGAACTGCGGGACAGAAATGATCTGTGGCACTCTGATAGCGTTGGCGTGACCGACGCTTGAGCTACGAGGTCGAAATTTCTGCGGTTCTTTGCCAGCTGCGTTCTGTTTTGGTACTAAATCTCGTTTGAATTGGGCTATCTCAATCACCTTTTTCAACTGCTCGCAAAATATTTGATTCAATTGAGCATCAGTCAGCGATTGAGTGCCTGAAGCGTTCAAATTTTCTTCTTTTCTGTAGATTTTATTAGCAATTTCTATTAAGTGCTCGATGTCTTTCTCAATCAGACTGATATTTTTATCGTTGAGCTTCAAATGCGCTGAGCGGACGACCGCTTCCGCTGCTTTTGCAAGGAACATTTGATTCCGTTCTGTGATATTAGCGACCTCTCGGTTATATATTTTTTCAATGAGCGTGACCATCAGCTCCTCAGCGAGGGATATTTTTTTGTTTATAATGCTAAAAGTCGGTAGCGTGTCCTGCTTGTTAGTCAGCAGTCCGCACTCTGAAGAATGCTCCTCGAGAAAATCAAGGAGTATGTACATTTCGCAGTTCAGACACAGGATTTTTGGTAAATTACAATTCAGTAAATCCGAAAATTCTGTGACTAGCTTCTTCGTGTTTTCCTTAGGGTCATCTCCTCTTCTACTACACTCTGATTGCACGATAGAGTTTTTCGTTAACGAGAACTCCGAATTTTTACTTTCTCCAGTGATTTGTACTCCTTCCTCGTTAGGGCAGGACTCACTTACGTTCATCGTAAGATGAGATTCTAAGAACCTTGGCATTTCTTTTATTCTTGGCGAGAAGGCTTTATATTGCTTTGAACGCGGACTTGCCATGAGTTTTCTCAATTCGACCTTATTTCGGTCGGTATCGCTTATGATAGCTGTATTTTTCAAATCGTACTGGGCACCACTAAGATCTTTCTCTTGGGTTTCGATCAGCTTGGCCATCTGCATCAGCTCTCTGAACCGGTCGATATCAAAAAATCTTTTAAGTCCCTCCTTCATTGCTTTCTTAGAAGAATCGCAGAATGAAGCCAAGGTCTGCTCGAATATGACAGAACTTTGGCCCATTGGGTCCGCGAAAGCTAGCTCTTCGATTTCAGAACTCGTAGATTCTCGAGCTTGAGAGTTTGTCCCTTCATCTCTTCCTAAAAGCGCTATGTAATCGGACTGGAAATCGAATTCTCCTCTACTAAAAGTGTCTCGCTTGGATATTTCAAAAGGCCGCTCTTGTTCGATCTTTTCCTCTTGTCTGGTCGAGTTGTTCGCTGAGCTCGGATCCCAGAAATACGCCTCGACTCTCGCTCGGTAGCTCCGTTGATTCTCCTGCATTTTGATCATTGTAGTATCTTTGCTTCTGTTCGCGCCTGAACGAGCGCTCATTGGCCTATTGGAGGTGATTGCCGTCGAAACCAATGAGTAAACGTTGCTGAAACCACAGTTTCTCGCGCCTAGCAACATTTCTTTGGCGTTTGGGACGTTGAAACTTGCGTTAGAGTCAAGCTCGTACCACGAGGCTCGTCTGGCGCTAGAGCAGTTCGACGGTGGGCGGTTTTCCATAGCAGTGAACCTCGGAATCACAATCTCTTGATCATGGAAATTGCCCTTATATTCCTCACATCGCCGAGAACTACGAGAAGAGCAGGACGCGGATCTGTTTGTGCATCTGGCGCTCGAAGCCTTGTAGATTTCAGGAGTTTCAACAACAATCCGTTGCATGTTAATCCTTGATGATGATGTTGGTTTGTCTCTTGCTGTACTTGTGATCGGTTGCTGGGCTTCAAAAGTTAATCTGTTCGAGCTCAATCGAGCCGAAAACTCAGGCCTTTGATTTAGATTCACGAGATTGAGTAGAGGAGCAGGCTCATTCGCGTGTTTCGTTGGATTAAGCTTCAGTTTCAACCGCAATCTGCTGCGGCTTCTCGAGCTGCTGGTCTCAGATCGGTTATCAGAACTAGTGTTCCCCTTAGCTTCTGACAGCACCGATGAATCGAGAATGGACGATTGCTCTGGGTCTCGCAAGTGAGGCGTGATGGGCCCATTAAGATGGTTAGACTGAGGTGATTCTAAAGCTATCTCATCTCCGTTTTGGCTGATAGGGAAGATCTTCAGAGGCGCTTTGCGGTTGCTCTCTGTAGATTTGTGATATTCGTTGCCTCTGACTCCAGCCGAAGCGTACTCCTTTGGAGCATTGTAATGTAGGTGCATCATCAAAAAGATAGCTGTTAGCGAATAATTTTTAATTATTTAATTGTTACGCAGATAATTTGTTCCGCCAAAACTAATTAATTACTTTAGTTTCTATATCTAATAGGTTCTGAACCTCACCTAATTCATTGAATTTTGCTGAATCTTAAATTGAGAAGAATTTTTATAAATCTTTATGTTGAGAAGTCTTTTCGATGGTATCGTGATTATATAGAGATATTAGCAAGCGATTAACCAAATATTAATGAAGGCAAAGACCTTATTTATTTTGTCGCAAAGACTTCCTTGAAGAATTGAACGGCCTCAGCCCAGGATTTCTTGTCGGTTTCCTCGTGGTAAGCGATTGGCATATTGAACTCCTTTCCTCTAGCGGTGGCTTCAGGATTGGAGAATCCGTGAGTAGCACCAGGGTAATTGACGAACTTGTAGTCAATGCCGGCGTCTTCCATCTCTTTCTTGAAATCGTCAATGTTTTCTTTGGTTACCATTGGATCATCCTCGCCGTTGCAGACAAGCACTTTGGCCTTGCATTTTCCTTTCTCGGCCTTAACAGGAGCAGATAGAACGCCATGGAAACTGATGACACCCTTCAAATCATGGCCGAGCTTTGCCATGTTGATGACGATCATACCTCCGTAGCAGTAGCCGATGGCTGCGATTCTGTTAGGGTCGCAATGTTCATTTTTCTTAATGGTCTCGATAGCCTTGAGGAATCTATCGCTGGCAGCATCGAATTTAGCAATGGACTCTTTCATAAAGGTTCCAGCATCAGTTGGATGGCAGGCCTTCTTGCCGTCGCCGTACATGTCAAGAGCCATGCCGACGTATCCGAGCTCTGCGAGTTGCACAGCGCGAGATCGGGCGTAGTCGTCGTGTCCCCACCATTCGTGGACGACGAGGACGCCAGGAACCTTCTCTTTAAGATCTGATTTGTAGGCAATGAAGCCCTTCATCTTTGGATCATCACCATAGATGACCTCTTCTTTCTTGATCGCAGAACCAGTTTCTACCATGGGATTTGGATATTACGTGAATCTTTAATTTTCGTTTATAGAAAAATAAGAAAAATCTTGCTCAATTCTCAGAACCTCTGAGAAATTAAAATTGAGTGAATTAATATGGTAGCAATGAGACGTTTTTATCGATCTTTTCTGGGAAACATTGGTTAATATAGGTGCTTAAGTGCAACCTGCGAGTAGAAGTGTTTGATTTGAAAGGTTTAGAAGCTCAGCAATGAGCGCAAACTGCCGCGTATTGGATCTGTGATGAAAAGAGACCTGAAATGTTTCCAAATTTTAGGAAAGTTGCTAAGAGTTTCTTCTGTTAGGTTCTGTTAGGAGAATGATTCAGCTTGATAAGACGTTATAGTTGTAGGTTCCTCTGCGAATCAATTTTTTGGTATTTGACAATTTCTCTTGAAAATTCGACTTGGATGAAGAATTAATCAATCCACGTCTTTGGTGGCAACGTCTAGGAGTTTTATGGGTGGTAAATCTTTATAGTGCCCTCTCAGCAAATGCAACGCTTAAAATTCCAAGTGAGCTTTTTCTGGCAATGAACACACAATAATCAAAGCTGCTGCAGAGGCAAATGACACTGAGATATGCTTGATGCGTTAGCTGGAATGATTAATCTCAATGGAAAAAAGGAAGTAAGATTTTGAGCTTGTTTTATTTTATTATTCTATTAAATAATATTTTAAATTCTCAAATTGAGTATGAAAACTCGTCCTTTTCGTACTAGTTAATGTTAGCTCATCCAAGGAATGATATTTGTTAGATATTTCTCGGCATTCAGTGCGAGCTTTTGAGCATGGAGTAAAAAGAAAGTTGCACTTGGTTTCAAAAGTATGACATTGTTCAACTGCAAAAAAAAAAAAGATATTATACCACAATAACATCGTCAAACTAATAGCCAATATTTTATCTATTTCGATATTCATGTGTGATAATGAATGATCTATGCTCATTGATAGTATATTGACTTCAGCAACATCTATCCAACCGTTTTCATGAATCTAACTCGATATGGTAAAATGCGTACCAGAAATACTGGAAAAAAATTAATCTTTTTGTCTCTTGTATCAGATTTTATGCAGATAGAAACTTATTCCTAAGCTATCCTGGACTTTCATTGAGAAATTCCACAATCTTTGAACAGCTTTAATCATTCCTCTCTTATCCGCAGCCACCAATAGTAAATAAACAATCCAATGGCCTTGTCTTTGATACTGATACGTGTAAAGTAGGGCACTCTCGCCAGAAGCGTTCAGACTTAAAGATCATTTTGGCATACATTATTTATCGAAATTTTAATTTTATTGCTTGCGAATATAGTTTAAATAAGATTTATCAATGGTGTTCGCTTCTTATTATTTCATGACATAAACGAAATAAGGGTTATCGCTCTTGAAATAAAAAAAAGAGTTGTAGAAGTTAAAAATTATCTAAGAATGTTCAATTCGACAAAGACCCGCATGCCGAGGAAACTGCACGAAAGCACCGAATCACCTGCTGCTTACAACCAAGTGCAATCCTTAAATTTCTACATGGCAAACACTTCAGAACCTATAACTCACAGTCAAATCGCCCAAGCACACCTAAGAACAGAGCCAATTAGATCTCTTGGCTCTATTGACTCTCTTCTTTCAAAAAACTACTCTAAAGTCTCCTCAGGCCGCCAAAATACCGAAGACAGCAGCAGAGGAGATATTTCCACATCGCCTACTAAGCAGAATAATTCAAATGTAAAACCTCATAGATCTCTACGCATTGAGACGCAAAGCAAGCTTGACAATCAATCAAACACTCAACCTAAAAACAATTCAAACACCAATGCATCTGCGAAATTACGATCATTAATTGGACCTACAGCGAGTCAGACTTCCAAAGGAGCCCATCAGTCGCCAGTCAGGCCATCTTCTCCTCAAAAATCACAGAACGGGAAGTCTAGCTCTCAACGTAATTTTATATTACAATTATTGTAATAATTGCAAATTGCTAGAACGTTTGTCTTTCAAAAAAGAAAATCGGTCCGAAATCATAACTCGGTCTCCGGTCAGGGCTCTTAACTCGGTCAAGAGTTTCACTTTTCCAAATATCGAGCACACAAAATGCTCAAAGAGCAAAACTGGAGTTGTTGAGGCCTATGCTGCGAACACTAATCAAGGCATTTTCAGAAATTACAATGAGGATCGCGTCGCGATTCTATTGAATATCGCGCAGCCTCCAAATAACCAGTACGACAAAGAGTGGCCGGTTATATCATTTTTTGGTGTGTATGATGGACATGGAGGAGCACATTGCGCTGATTTCCTTCGGGATAATCTCCATCAATACGTAGACTCACTTAGCGCTAACTCAGAATCTTAAGGGAATATATTAATTAGGTCATAAAGGACAAGAATTTCCCGTCCGATTGCGTGGAAGCTCTGAAAAACGGATTTGCTCAAGCAGAGAAGCAGTTCCTTGAGCGAGCCCAAAACTTCCCTAATGGAGTGGACTGCTCCGGCTCATGTGCAAATGTCGTCTTGATAGTTGGTAACACATTCTCACCTTGGTTTCAATTGAAAAAACAATAAAATTTAAGGGGATGACTGTTACATTGCGAATGTTGGTGATAGCAGGTCGGTCCTGAGCAGAGGTCAGGGAAAGCAGACAGTTGATTTATCTAGAGATCACAAGCCTTCTGATGATCAAGAAAAATTCCGAATTTTTACTGCAGGGGGAACCGTTCACCAGTATGCCTTCATTTTATGGCCTCATTTAAAATCGCATATTAGGCAAAAATTCCCTCTAGAGAATACGATGGGTCCCGCTCGAGTGTATCCAGGAGGGCTGAGTGTAATGTAGCATTCCTTTGTAAATTTAACTCTGGATTACAGGTATCAAGGACTATCGGAGACATTGAAGCAAAGGTTCACAAATACGGCGGCATTCCAGGCGTCGTCAGCGCAGAGCCCGAGATTAAGACTTTTAAAATCAATCGCGAGCATGATTTCATTGTGTTAGCAAGTACTGCAATTTCCCCCTTATTCAGTATGTTTCAACCACACTATCAGGTGATGGTGTCTACGACACAGTCAGTAGCGAAGATCTGGTTAAACTAATCTGGGACACAGCTCAAACGAATAGATGCTATGATATTCACTCGCAGACTGCGACCTGCGTGGAAACCATCGTAAAAGAAGCTATGTTAAGGAAATCAATGGATAACGTCACAGTTGTCATGATTTCTCTCAGTGGCTTCAGTCGAGCGTGTTTTCCAGTGCCGGAACAAGAGCCCGCCACTGCGAAGCGACCAGCTAACTCGAGGCAGTTGCTGAAGAGAGCGGAATCTTTTTCCGGTAAACCAGCCACGCCTAAAATGACGACGCATGCGCCGCGAACAACATTGAAAACACCAGAAAAACCCAATTCAACTCAACCAGCTAAAACCGGTGATGAATTACTACCTACAAGAACCCTGTCGCTAAGTAACAGCATAAGTACCATCATGAAACCCAGTTCCCCAGGTAAAATTGCAGTGTTACCATCGCTGATTGTTTCAAAGGCAAGGGAAAAACTACCACCATCTCACCGACAAGATATGCAAATCTCTCTGAAATCACGCTATCAGGAATGAAATTTTTCACTCCTCAATCATCGCAATCGATTCGTGGAGGGCGCAAAAGAAACCTCTTACAGTTGGAGAAGGCGACAAAGACAGAGACTCAGAAATCAGAGGAGCTTTTGAAGCTTTCAAGCAGCCTTAACAAAATGAATCGACTTACTATTCAACCAAAAGAAATCGCTCTTCTTTAAAAGTTTTTTCAAAGATAAAACTTAATTTCGTTTCCCTTTTTTTTGTTTTACATGAAATTCATTTAGTTTCTTAGTTTGCTAGTTATTAAATACCCTTTTATTTTATTGAGTCTTTAAGGACTAGATAATAACGTATTTTTGTTTCATTCAATGTATCCCAATTCATATTCGGATTGCTTTTTTTTGTTAAACACAAAAACGATTTCCCTTGAATAGCGTTTACAACCAGCATAAAGCTCCCAACGTCTAAACGCACCAATGCAGAAATGTTAGCTATATCAACCACAATAATACAAATACTAATAGAGTATGTACGGACAAAATTCTAACTGAAGGCTAAACTCTTTTGCCTTTCAATTTCTAACTAATTATTCTCGATTTTCTGGCTCATTCTCCTGATTATTTCCCTTATCCTCCTGATTATCATCCTTCCCCTCAGCTTGCAAGTTTTCTTTTGTTTGCTCGGTTTCAGGTTTCAGCTGCACTTGGCGCTCTTCAACCTTTTCAACTTCTTCAACTTGCCTATCAGGTTGTCCTTTAATATTTTGCTTATTGATAAAAAACTGTTCGGTGTTTATCTCTTGGCTCTTTTCCAGCAAACCCGGTGGGTTCTTGTCGCCATGTTTCACACTAAGCATACCGGAACTGCCCGTTGAGACTCTTTCCTGTCGCTTTGGTGTTTTATTATTAGCGATAAACTTCCGTTCATAATCTGTAGGTTTTTCCGCGAGCGCCACCTCCAACTCCTCGAACGCTGCTTTCTGTATCTGCTGGGTTTGCTGCAATTTCTTTATCAACTCGAGTTCGAGTCTCTCCATATTCAGCACCTCAAGTTCGCGTTGATTTTTTAATTTTTCTTCGTCTTTTTTCATCAGTTCCTTTTTACGTTTGACTAAATTAATCTTCCCTTCAAAGAACGCTTGTTTCTTAATTTTCGCACTTTCTAACTGCTGCTTAATCACATCATGTTTCAGTAACTTCTCCTCCTGCTGCTTCAGTTGGATTTCTCTGCGTTTTCTATCGTTGATCTCTCGAAGCTGTTTAATCTCGTTGATCTCCTGCATTTTTTGCTGTTGAATTGCTTCTCGGATAAACTCTCGCTCTTGCTGCGATTGCTTACGAAGCTCCATGTATTGCATCTTCAATTGTTTTTCTGTTTGGATTTTCCGTAATTTCTAGAAAATTGGAGTAGGGAAATGAGATTGATGGCAATAGAAGGTTCGTTACCTCTTGCTGTCTTTCTTCGTGCCTTTTCTTTTGGAGGTAAACTTCTCTCGCTTTCTTTTTCGTTTCTTCGATTTTTTTCCATGATTTCAATTCTTCTTGTTTCAATAGAGCTATTCGGTTAGCGAGGATTTGAGCGTCTTGTTCGATCTGCTTTCGAGATTTCTTCAACGCAGCGAGGGAAAGGTCTGAATATGATTGAGTAGAGATCACTTCGTGGTTCATGGTGACGAGCTGTTTTATTTTCCTGAATCTTTAAGAACTATTACCAGTCGATGAGAATTTAACCCAGTAATACAGAAAATTAATTTAATGTTTTTTAGTTGTGAGAGAGGCTCTTCTTAATCTGATTCGAGATAATGCAGGCACTAAATCGAGTTCTGATGCTATCTAGACAAGAATTGTGTTCGCTCAAGTGAAGTATAGTGTTAGTCAATCCGACGCTCCAAGCATCATTTTATCAAAATGATGAAATCAATTTTATAATTGTTTATTAAACAGAAAATTTGAAAATTTCATATAATGTTCATTTTTCTTTTTAAAACAAAAAGTATTGGTAGGTAAGCCAAATCGCTAACTTTCAAGAGCAAGAGGAATGTCTTGCGGAGGTAACTAAATTATGTACTAGGTAGAAGAAGTTTTGAAAGGTATTTGCAAATTCGATTTTATAATAATTTGAACAATGTGTCAAGATTTATCCAATGTATTGGTAACATGATTGATTTTTCTTGAAGGTAAATGTTTTGAAATGAAAGGTAAAAACTCACCTGTTAATTGTAAAGGTTATCATTTGAATCCTTGTGACTCTACTTTCAGCTTAAATACTCTTTCAATACAAAGTTACGTTTGTAGTAACGATAAAATTAATATATTTCAATACGAACTGAATACAAGCTTTCATAATGTAAGCGTCTGTAATTTCAGAAAATGTATTAATTTTGTATCACTAAGGACCACTAATCAAGATGTTTGCACAAGACACTCAAATTCAGTTTAACTTATACATTGATCATATATTCACTTTTAGTTAGTATTCGCTTCATTGATTAACAGAAGGTCATAGTTATTTGCAATGACAATCAAATTCTGCGAAAGCCTACGCTTACATATTTTTCAACAAGCTTCAGCCATTACCTTGAGTAATATGCTCAACTAGCTGAGATCGACACCATAGTTTAATTGACGATCATCAATTTGATAATTCTCATGTAAAATATATAAGAGGCATATTGATCACACTCGCAAATTCCCAATGTAATTTTACCAACTACTTCCTGATGAATAATAAAATTTATAGCGAATTTCCTTAGGTAAAATCTAAGCTAAAGTTATATTGTCCAATTTCTGTGAGTAAAACATCAAATTCTCTTGAAGCTTTTTGAACGGTTCCTTGAATTCCAAATCCAATCTCCTTATCTGCTGATAAAACGTATTCGGACCAGCCGTAAAGACCTTGCTGATATTATCCAGCAGCTCATCAGTAATCCGCCTGAACGACCCAATAAAAATTTGTCTCATTTTACCATTCCCATTCCCTTCTGCTTCTTTCTCAATAAACTTATTAAAAGCCTCAACCAGCTCCTTCACCCTTATATTCACATCTCTGAAGAAATTATCGATGTTTCCAGCCTTTTTCTTCACAAGGCTCTCTAGCGTCAAGTGCTCGGTAGTTACCACTGAAATGTACTCCTTGTAGTATTTCAGCTGGATCTCCTTGAGGCGATTAACCAAATTAATTTCCTTATACCGCATTACCATGTGATCCAAATGAATCTTCATCTTGAGAACCATATCATCGATAGCGCTGGCCTTCGTGGGAGTAATTTTCTTCTGCTCATTGAGAAAATTTTCGATCTCTTTCATATAGTAATCGACGCCCGATTTCGTATATTCGAAGCGCTTCAATCGCTCTTCCTCCCATCCATAGACCTGCACGCTATATTTCTCAATCGTGTCCTTCAGCGGCGGCGTTCCATCCTCAAATGAAACCTTGATCGGCCGGAAACCCTGCTCGAGTAGTTTATTTACCACCACGATCTTTTTCGCCGGTGTTTGCTCAATATCGGTCGCGATTCCAATGCACATGAGCTTTTCAATGTTATCTCTCAATAGCTCCTCGATTTCAAAGACAAAATCCGTTGTGATTTTATCCTTCTCAACTAATATCGACTTATGAAAGCTGATCAAGCGCGATAGAGTCAAAGACAGCGATTTCTCGAGTTTTAATATCTCCTCTCCATTGAGCCAGAGTCGTTTCCCGTGGCTTTCTGAATGGAAATAGTGGTGAAACTCAGCAGCGTTCTGCGCGAGAATTTCCGGGGTTTTTTGGCTCAGGTGGAACCTGTTGTGGCGAGTCGTGTCAAATTGACTGACTTTATTGAACAGACTCTGGACCTTCTCGGCTGTAGACTCAAGCCCGCGCAAAAATTGCGAGAAACTCTGCTTGTCAGCGTGGAATTCATAGTTATCGAATTCTGTAAATATTGGAAAGATTTTCTTGTATTTCTGAATGAATGAAGTCATTAGATAGTTATATCGGATTTTTTTCCTTGTATTCGGGTTAATTCGATTCTCAAGCATATTCTCCTGCTTCAGCGCTTTGATGGTGACCGTGAACATCTTCGAAATCTCCTCGTCATGCTCTTGCACTTTCTTAATTTTGTCATAGGCATCATTGAAGTTTTCAATAAACCGCTGCATGTGCTCGGACCCTTCGCCTTGTTTTTTTATATATTCCAGCGCGGAACCTAACGCCGCGTTATTAGCTAATGCAGTGACGGTGTTTGCGTTGGCCTGCTGTTTTACCTGTTCCATTGTGATTTTCCCGCTTTTCATGTATTTCTCCTCCACTTCCGCAAGGTATTTGAGGACACCCAGCACGTCCTTAAAGAGCTTTTTCGATATCTTGTTCGCTTTGTTCAGGTGGTCGATATAGCGCTTTTGTCGCGAGATCTGAGCTTTGAGCAGATCAATACGCTTCTCGTTGAAATTATCAAGCTTGACTTTCTTCGCCAATGCCACCTTGAACTCATCCACTGTGGCCAACTCCTCTTTCAAGAGCTGATTTTCTCGTTTGAGCTCCGTTATTTCTCTTTTAAGTTCAAGTATTTCATCAAATTTCGAGTCCATGCTTACATACCTGTACCTCTCCTTTGAAGCTTTTCCATGCGGTAGGGTATCTGTACTCGACTGTCCTAACGCTTTATCTGGCACAGTTTGGTTAAGTACTATTGATTGGTTCTCTGGCGATCTCAGTTGAGAATTAATTGGAGAAATCACCGGGTCAATAGTAGTATTTTCATCTTCGGGCTGGGAATTTGAAGGCAATTCTTGAAGAAATCTTTTCCGGAAATGCTTGCTGTGGTGACAACGCTGACCAAACGATTCATCCGACTGCTTTTGATCTAATTCAACTGCGAGGATTGGCGAAGGAGAATCATCGATGACTTTTGATAGGAGATTGGTGAATCTCTGAGACTGGTTGATTTTTTGCTGAGGAGTGAGCTTTCGAGGGAGTTCGGTTGGACTCAGTTTATTTTTTTGCATTGCTCGATCAAAGGCGACGATCTGCGCCGGCCATTTCTTGTTGTTTTCTTGAGTCTGTGTTGAATTTTGGGACTGAATCCGCTCAGAGATGTTGGATTTTGGTGAATTGATCACAAAATCCTTCCTTAATCGAAGATCCGATGATCCTCGTGAGTGCGTGGTGTTAGTGGAAGACCTGGCCATGATGGTAATGGTTGATCTGAGCATTTCTTTCGCAGATTGTGATGTTTCGATTGGCTTTAAGGCTTTCTCTTCACTCATACTATCAAACCGTAATTTAAATTTCCTGATTCCTTTCTGGCTTAAATTTATCCAAAAATCTGTTTTTATAGAAGAGTAACTCAATTCTAACGCAAACCTCATTATTCAGCCTTATGGAGTAGCCTTTGGAGCTTCTTTCATAATCAGGTATGCCAAGCAGACCCTTATATCTAGTTTTGAAAAAGAAATTTCTTATGGTATTTCAGCAGTTTTTTCACCTCTGGCTTTGAATAAAGCACAAAGTGAACTCGTCTTATCTTAATAATTCTGGCTCAGCCTCTTACTCGAAAGCCAGGATGATGTCTATCTACCTCATATAATATGAACAGTTTATTACCGATTATTTCCGACGGACTTATTCTTTCTTTGCTTTAGAATTCGGAGTTATTTCAGGTTTCGTCTTCTCTTTCTGGTGCTTGGGGATCTTTCTTGAATTTGATTGTGGTGTTCCCTTGTCATCTTTGCTTTTCTCGTTCTGGAATGATCCCGACGGAAAGATAAACGAATAAATATTATCATTTCGATAGAAATTTTACCCTTTCGCGTTTAGAAAGCCAAATCCAGTACTCTCGGTTGGAATGCATCAGCGTGTCCCAGAAAGTGAACAAAGAGCCGTAGTTTCCAACATTGTCTGAGTGATGGAAATCGTGGTATGTTGCCGAGGCACTCAAAGGCAAGAGCCGGAAAGGACTCCAAGGGAACTCGTATCCGCAGTGGCCTTCGATAGACTCGCCGATTCTCATGGTTTGCCAGAGCCAGAAGGTGGTGATATGCATTCGGCTACCAAGTAATTTTGGTCCTAATGAGGAAGCAATCTAAAATGTTAACAATTACTCAAGTATTCACACCAGCAAAAGGCTCTACCACTGCTGTCAATATAAATTCGAGAGGATGCATGTATTCATTTGCGATTGAAACGGTGTGATGGTACCTATGGTGTTTTTTATGGATACGATGGTAGAACGACGGACGGTGCAGTAATCTATGGAACCAATAAAAGCAGAAATCTTCGACAATCATTGAAAAGAAGATTTGAAGGACAGTGTCTTTACTAATGAGCAGGTTAAACGAATTAATTTAAGAGGAGGAGGTGTGTCGTTACATTGTTGGCAACGAGTCAGGGCTGAGTCTCAGAGTGACACCGCTGGTGAGTACCTCGAAAGCAGTCACCAATGGTACCATGATAAAGTGGTTAAGACAGAAAGTCTTGACGCAAGATCTGAATAACTCTTTCCATTCTTGAGGATCGCTTTCCCATGGCCATGGATTCTATCGAAATATGCATGTTATCGAATGGATAAATAGGCGCTATACTTGTGAAACTCGGTACTGATCAAGGAAGGGTATTTTTGCCGTGTAAACAAAATAACTGATCGTGTAGATTATCAGATTCGTGATAGTATGGTTCATCGATGGAGTTATAAGCATGAACCATGTATCTGGATAAAATGGGTTAAAATTGGATTATAGGATGTTAAATGCTACAATCCCAGCCATCGATGAGGGTTGGATATATTTTGTTGAGTATCATTGGACCTAGAGTGAAATAAAGAACCGCTTGGACTGCGGCGAGGATCAATCCAAATCCTAGATGAGAAATATGATGAAAAATTGTATTAGAAAAGGCTAACTTTTCTTGATATAACGTACGACGTCGTTGTGGACGATTTCTGGAAGGGTTTGGTTCTTCGGGGATATGGTTAGTGAGAGTAGAGAACGCATTATCCCTTGCTGAGTAAATTTTGAGAGTTGGTAATAAATTATTCAAATTTATCAGAGGGTATCTCATCCTGAGCGAGCTAGCTAAATTGTGATTGAGTTTGTATTATTCCTTTGGGAAATTGAACAGCGAATGAATTTTCGTAAGAGATCGAGATGGAGAAAGCGCTGAGGGTCACAATAGTTAGAGAAAAGGCCTATTGATACTTTGGTTTTGTTAGAATCTTTTTGAACGAACAGCAAAACAAAAGCAATTTCGCTGATTTTCAGAGAGTTGAAAAGACAGAGGAGTTCGATGGAATGATTTGCTACAGGAATATCTTATCCATGATCATCATGAGGTAGGATCTGTCATGGAAAAATAATGTAATTTTATTGGAAAATACATAAATGCTGTGGAAATATGAAAAAAAACCACAAAGAGAAGATTTATTATGATTTTATGGAATTTTTTCATGGAAGTATGGCGCCTTTGTTTTGAAAACAGATAAATATGCTTCAAACTAATGTCAAGAGGCTCTATTGGTAAGAAAAATGATCTTAATTTTATTTATCGACGGAGGTTCGTGGCTGGAGCTTACCACTCTAAACTCCAAATATTTGGCAAAATAAATTAATGTGACTGAGTGAATTAGTCAATTCATTAATGCAATGTCAATAAATTTCGATTCGCTCTTTTTCTCAATAGCAAGCATCTTGGCATGAGAAGCTACAAATTTGATGAGAAATCAGACCATGAATAGCTTCAAGCGCCTGATATACAGCCGACAATAGGTAGTAGTGCGGGTATCATCTTGATTTGTGAAAAAAAGAAGAGTATCTTGGAAAATCCATTTTCAATGAACAAAACGAAAGCGAAGCCGAATCCAAAGCGGGTTCATGAGATGCCAACCCAAGATTATTAGTTACTTAATGTGCTGATATGACAAAGTTTTCAAGATAGAATCTTCTTAGTGCATTTCCTTACAACGAAAGCAAATTGAGATGATCACCTCTTTGATATCGGGGCGACCAGCAGATCTAAGAGTAGCTATGAACTTAACAAAGCAATTTATCCTTGAACATTGTATCAATTTTGAATTAGAATGTATTCCTGAAATTTAGCAGGCATAAATCGTGTGTTGAAGTGCGGCTAGGGACATGTAGCCTATTACCTCAGCTGGCAAATCCGCATAAGTAACTGAAGTAAAGACGAGGAGAACTATTCATACTTCGAGAGCAATTTAATATCCAATTTGTCCATTCGCAATAATTATTCTTCAGACTAACTCTGTTTTATCGAGTATGAATGCAGGACATACCAAAAAATGACTTTAACAGACAGCAAACACCAATCAACAATGCATACGGGATTTGAAGCTCTGAGGGATTAGTGATAATTGCATCTTTTGCTACTGGATTGGCGAATATGATAAAGACGAGTCACTACAAGGATTAGATAAGACAGTGCGAAAATTACCTAAGGATATATTAACGATTTCACTGTACTTAATCACAAATAAGAATACTAAGCGTCATTAGTAAATTGTTGAGAAACTTCTTTTGGTTAGAATCCTTCACTTTTCCAAATTCTTGATAAATTCGTCTAATTAATAAGACTCTCACTTGTTATTGATTATAGTTGAATAGACTTCGTTTTTTTTTTGCTAACTCCATAAAAGAATTGGTATTTTTCTTATTGTTCAGCTCGTCGGAAGATCGAGATAGTATTAGAGCGAAAGACCAAACCGATCCCGACAATTCATCTAATGATGTCCACTCCGGCTAAAGTTATCCGCAGGCTTGGCCTCAGCTGTATCTCTTCTTGCATATTAGAGCAATTAGCATAAGTTTTTTCTTTTGTTTGACAACAAATTAGAAAATAGCCACCTCGAAGTCCTATCCTTATTTGATTATTTCTCAGATCTCATTAAATTCTCAATCGCAATTCCTTTGATAAAATAATTTTATTTCTTGGTCTTTATTAACAAGTGAGAATGTTCCCAAAACACAAGTCAAAGGCCCAACAGAAATCGACTCATACAGCCTTTGAGGAGTCAAAAACCAACAGAGATGAACCAAGCGATGACGTGCTTGAAAAATCTATAAAATCTGGTACTCGTGAGAATCCATTTTTTAGATGAGATTCTCATTTTTCATTTACGATCTCTTACTCTTGTCTAACTGTTTATAGAAGAGACATCTACTACATCTCAAACTCTACTTGCCTGGTCCTCATCGTATGAGAATAAGATAGATATTATCGAACTCGAAACGAAACAAGAGTTTGCGAGCTTTGATGGAGTGAAACTCAGTGAGCCAGATAGTATTTTAAGCTTTTCACATTAAACTAATCTTTGATGACTACACTTAAAGTGTTAACCTGGACTCACGTGAATGCGATCTCAGACTCAAGAATCTTAGTTTCTGTTTATCATTGTTGCGACATAGCCGCAAACCTGGCAGTATTTGATGTCTCACGGAAGGGGCAAGCGAAGAAGATCTACTCATTTGAGGAAGTTTCTGGCGGTAAGGTCATAGCTGAATTCCCTTTCATAATTATATATTTTTTAGTGACTGGTCATGGAGACGTGACCTATAATTCACGAAAAAGCATTCTCGGCGCAATTCCTGTTGGAGGGAAAATAGCTTATCATCTTTACAATTTCTCCGCTGGGAAGACTGAGAATGCTGTTCAACTCCTCCGAAAATCGAAATGGCACTCCCAATATAGTACTGCAGAAGGTAATTACAAAATGATTCCCATTGCAGATTCATTTAATGCATTTGAGTCTAGATAACTTCATATCTAGCTTTGATTTCAATCCTACTGGAGAGACTGCAGCAAACATCGATCTCTATGGAACCTGCTTAATATCAGATGTAAACACTGACAATTATAGTTTCCATCTGAAAATGGAGAAAAAAAGAGGCGCAGGTAAGCAAGATTTCTAATCATCGAGAATTGTCAAAAGTCTTTATGCCTATCATGTCCAAGCGTTTCTGCTCATTTCTGTTTGATAATATATTGGCGACATCAATCGACTCGCCTTTTATTTTTCTTAAGATGCTGTTGGCCGCTGTAGATGGAGCGTTAATCCAGATGAACCATTGTTATTTGTCAAATTTGCTAAGGTCAAATTCAATCTCCTGGATGTTGAAAAGAAAGTTCCCACTTTGAAGAAACCTATTGAAATAGATGAACGTAAACGCAGCCACTTTATTGCTCTCTTCTACAACTTCTTTATTTCATTCACAGTTCAATTCTTAAGAAATTGAAAACAGGATTTATTTATTTTATTGCTTATATCTCCTGCTCCTTCTTTTTTAACTTAATTTTTGTTTCTTGTAGTTTGTTCTAACTGGATTGATGTTTGCCAAACCAATGGAAACCTCCTGGTTTCAAGTGGTGAGGAAAGGAATGTCAAAATATTTGACAAACGAGAAGCTAAGATTGTCCGAACTTTCGAAACTGCTGATGACGTCCACGAAGGTAATATTATTTGAATTTCTTTACTAAATTATTTTTAACGTCTAAACTCCTGTATTTTAGATTGGATACACTGCGTACGATGGAGTCCGAGTGGTGATACGATTGCTACTGTTTCAAATGATTGTACAATAGCACTACTAGACTTCAAGACTGGAAAAGTCCTTTATACTGTGAAGACTGAGGGTAATTTTTCCAGCTCAATAAATAAGAATCATTTTCATGTATTTAATAGATCCTGCTAAATCTGTTTGCTTCATTTGACCAAACCTTAACTGACTTGATGATACGAAAAGAAAGGAGAGGTTAGGATCGATAATACTCTATTCTTCCTTTAAGCTTTCATCATACATCTCTCATGTGTGAAAAAACAACAAATCTGGAAAAGCAAACATAGATTCAAACAAACAAAAGAAAACTTGATCTCAAAGAATATTTCTGAAATATCGATTACAAAAATTTGTTGTAGCTTCGAAAATTTTCATATGAAAGTGGCTTGAACACCCTCAAATATAAATAGTGTAGAATCCTCGTTGTAAATAAGGAGATGATATAACGAGGAAAATTTCGTTCCTCGTCTTATTAATACTTTTTTTCTCCCAATCAGCAATGATTTTCAGTAATAACACATGAAAGGAGGTAGATCTCCTAGCACTATGCAACTAGATTCAGGGAAGTGCTTTTTAGTAGAAGTGAATGACAAAGATGGTGGAAAATCAATCTCTGAAAGGCAAAATAAGACTTCAAAGACATTCTGATTCTTCCCAAAATAACAAAAGCATGTAGTCTGAGTTACTAATTGATATCTACATCATCTACCTAACAATTTCAAAATAGAATTGTTTTCCAAAAAAAAAATAAATAAAAAAAACGGGAAGAAATTGAATTTGATTTGCTGTGGGATTCGATGTTGCCGAATCTTTCAAGACATGTTTCTCGTGACTGATGCTGGTGAAAAAATGATAAATAAAATCTTTTTCTCCATGAATTCTAGAGGCGCAGCAATAGTTAACTTTTCATCAAATATGAGCTCAAAGTACCGATATCGATTTACTCTTGGAATGTCTTCATACTCCATTCCAGTGAGTACTTTTTTCTTGCTCCTTCTTCCCTTGAAATTGACAATGGCAAATTTTTTTTGTTTAGAATCAGTTCTTCATACCTTAAAACCTGACGTAATCTTCGGATTACCTCCTTGAGCTGCTCAGGGCTGTCGCATATAACCAATAGAGCATCTCATAGACGAGTAAAATTTGAAAGTCAATCCTAGCCATCATCAACTCCTTCAAAATCGTCTCCAAATACCGGTAGACGGTAAGCAGGTCGTGCGATAGCAATGATCCTTGCGGAAGACCAACGTTAGCCTCAGCACTGCATTTCCCAGTTTTAGCTTTATCCTCCCATTCACATCGCTTTAATGAACAGAACTTCGTCCCTAAACGTTGCATCAATCTATCGTGATACAATGTATTGTATGGAGATTTGAGGTCGATAAAAAATCCAAAGCACACTTTCCCTCTGTTCGTTGGAGCTTTTATTAGCTGGATCGCTCTCACTATATGAACAGTAGTTCCCCCAGCTACGAATCCAGTTTGCGATGGTACCATCTCATTCTGCTGGTACTCCTCAAGCTTGGTCATAAAAAGGGATTCTAATAGTTTAACCAATTGAGACTCGAAAACAATTGGTCTGCACTTTGTTTTCTCACTCTTCTAAAATGAGGGTTCAAATTCATTTTTTTTCTATACAACAATGTTATGAATGTTCCAAATTGCTATTATTTTATTTAAATCTTTCCCAAAATTCTTCAAGGAAAAAAAGTTTCTGTCGTTGAGAGGAATACAATATTGTGAGATTATAAATGCTTATGATTTCTTCATCATTGA
>ENA-UOUE01000579-UOUE01000579.1-compost-metagenome-genome-assembly--contig:-NODE-579-length-28727-cov-11.194066_pt1 | contig 28727 bp, 13 predicted proteins | sample MGYA00238146_ERZ747223 | MGnify/ENA primary metagenome ERZ747223 (study PRJEB28781, sample SAMN06268865) | compost metagenome | isolation source: single cell | place: USA: California, Emeryville, Joint...
GATTTTCTTTGGCTAGTTTCTCAAGTTAGTTTGTCCGCCATTTAATTGCTAATAAAATAGATAGCATCTCCTGTGTATGATGGAGTCCAGGCGGGGATACCCTTGCGAGTGCATCAGATAGTACAGTAAAATTGTTGGACTTTAAAACTGAGAAGATCCTTTCTACTGAAATTTATACTGAAAACCCACGAGCAAAGTGTAAATATTTGCTTCTTCATATGACCCAGTTCTCATCACGCCGGAAATTAGATGCTCTTCGATCTGTTTGCTTCATTTGACTAAAGAGTCAGGCAGCAAGCTAGGAAAGGAAACATATGACAAGAAGATCACTAACGTATCAATTATCAATGAAAATTTGGATTAGTATTTCAAAAGAATTGCGTTTCTCGTTCTCTGGATTATTTACTGTATGTATATGTATTCATGTACTCTTAAAAACGAGAAATATGAGACGGAAATAAACAAATCGTCATGGGGTTCTATATCCTGTGACTTGTACGACTGATTGCTCATGTGAAAGAAATCCAAGCACCAATTTACTCATCTCGCTCAATCGCATCTACAGTTTTTGCTGTATTATAACCATAGTTAAGTGCTCGTTCTCCGCATCACAGACGATAAAGAATGACAAGTGGATTCTACGTTTCGGTGTTTTTTTAGCTGTAAAAGCAATTAAATCTGAAGAATGCCATTATTTCAAGCACCTAACATGAAAGAGAATCAACTTCCCCCAATAGATTTTGCTTTATAACATTACTTGAATTTCTTCATAAAGAAATACATTCATTATTTCAAGAATACAAAGCTTAAAATCTGGTGCTTAGTTAGTAATGAAAATTTCATATAAATATATTTCATTAACACACTGCGCAACTAAAAAAGTTTCATACACACTCATTTTCTGTTTCTCTGTCTAGCTTCTAACTCTTCCCTGTCCTCTGGCGCGATAGCATACATCCTCCTGGCCTTAGACTGTGGATTGCGCAGTTCCGAGATATTACTGATCACATCTGTCGTATTTTTTGGAACCTACATCATGCCGTTTACAACCAACCCACAAAGATAAGCTTACCAAAAACGGTAGTTGACTCTCTGTATCAATGAGCTTAAAGCCATATACTTGAGGCGTACACCTGATCTTCAGATCATTCCCAGGTTTAAAGTACGTTCTCTATAGGAGAGGAGGTATGATTCAAGACATTTAAACAAGCAATTACATATTGGAGTCGATCTCTTTCTTCCGTCCATTTGGTTCTAATCTCCGGCAACCCGTCGTTAGGACGTCCAGCCGGAGCCGCCGATCTGGACCTAATCTCTTTCTTCTCGGTGCCAGGCTGCGAACTTGGTCCTCTACTTATCTCACGCAGGGGCTCGAGATTGGTGTTGTCGAAGGCATCTCCCAACCCGGAGTCTGTATGTTCAATCGCCGAAATGTTTCTCTCTAATGAAAAACTGGCATCTAACCCGATTCCCAGCCGAGGGTCTAATGCAGCAAACTCTCTTTCCATTTCAGCGCCTCTGTTAATAAGGGATTTAGCTTTCATAGCCCTTAGCTCCAAAGTCTCTTGAGCTGCATTTATCTCAGACTCAGCTTTTTTTAGGATAAGATCGGCTGTTTTTTTCGACAGCTGCTCAAAGGCTGATTCTCGGATCGCTTGTTGCTGCTGGAAAGCAACGCGTTTATACCGATCTTTCCTCCCTTCAGCCTCTACTTTCTTCTGCTCTGCCATCTTAGATATCAAACCCTCTCCGGGCTCTTCTCTGCCGTCTGGTTCGGCCAGTCTTGGGGCTTTGTCACGGTAAGTGTCAGGGTTGGAGAGGTTCCAGCGTCTCATTCCAAAGACTCCGATGCATATACCTAGAAGAAGGGGAATTGGGGTTAGAATGAAGAGAAATCAATCAATTACCTGTCTCCGTGAACAATTTAACGTCCTTATCAGCAGAGCCAGTGGCAACATAATAGTTTTGCTCAAACAAGAAGACTGAACCCCCAGCAATGCCTTTTTTGTGTGCTCTGATAAAGCATAACTCTCGGAAATTTGCTCTGTAGAGTGATTTTTCTTTAACGTCTGAAATGTCCCACAGCTTGAAATAGCCGCCGGAATCCATTGTTAGTAGCCGAGCGTAGTCCTTCGAATGAGCTACATTAGTGAGGTTTTCTTTCTCGTCTAATGGAGAAATGCAAAGACAAGAATAAGATTTTTATTCATAATAATAATTTGAAATTACGGTGCATTAAGCAGAATTTAAGGACTCTCTTTGGAGGGATGATCGTCCAAGCCCTCAAAAACTGCTCTGTGCTGAACGTTAAAAGTATATTCTGGTCCGGTAGATAGATTATCTGAAGGATAGTAGCTAGCATTAAGAGAAAACTCACAGAAAAAATGGCGTTACCTTCTCAACGCCTTTGCCTTGGTCGTGTTCTTTCGCCATTGCGGTTTTATCTAAATCTGAGAAATTCATTTTCATATATCCCGCGTCCACGTTCCACTCCAACAAAGCGCCATCGCTTCCACCTGAAAACCCTACCCCGCCTTTAGTATATGCTAAACTCAGGACGTCTCCTTTGTGGCCCTCGCTAATCGTTTCAATGACATGATATTTGAAGGAAATTTTTGAAATTTTACCCAAGCGCGCTTGAAGGAAGAACCCTTTCAGGTTTATCGGTGTCGGGGTCGTCTCGCCAATAGTAAACCTTCTTCTCCCAGCCTCCCGCTGCGATTCTGTTGACTTGATCTTTCTCCCACTATAGAATTATGAGAAAAACGCCAGGAAAGAGCAATGATACCTTCGGCGTATGCATTAAACAAGAGATTTCTTGCTTTTCTTTAGTTGGGAACGTTTTGAGGTCCTGCCCATTATTGAAGTTCCAGATCTAAGAGAATGCATATTATCAATGACAGCTACTCAGTTAATGGTTTTACCGTAACTTCTCCTATGATATTTCCTGTGATCATTCTCCTCCCTGTCTCGTCGAGGATTACGCAACTGATCTTCGTTTCCTGAATAATGAATTAGTTGGCCAAATCGCTCTATAGCGTCTTTGTTACTTCTGTCCCAGCAGAAAATTTAAACACCATTCTGCCCGTCTTGATATCCCAAGAGACCACATTAGACCCTGTGTCCACGCTAATTATCTTCATTCAACCAGAGAAATAAGCCACATTGCTGAGGAGAACAAGTCGTTACATAGTCGAATAAACTGTTATACAGCACGTCGATCAGAGCGTAGTCATGACTCGTTAAATGAACTTCGAATTCAGTGTAAAACTAGCACAACCAGAGCTTCGATAAGATAGCTCAAAAGGTAATTTACCTTCCATGTGTTCATTTTTTTAGACGTCAATATAAGTCTATCAGGGAAATGCTCTGCTCTCAAGTGAGTTAACGTATTCTCCGGGCGATATTTCGTCTTATCGATATATACTTTCTGGCACCGGGAGTTCTTCAGGTCCCAAACTCTAACCATCTAACCAACAAGAAGGAATTTGGTATTATTAGATATATAGATAACGCATAAGAGAACCTTATCGGTTCCTAAAGAAATCAATTGGTCCCTGTTGTCATTAACATCCAGATCAGCGATAGGAGAACTGTGTCCGTGTAAGTAATTAACACTCTCGCAGGTGTAAGGATTCCAGAGAATGCTGGATATATAGGTTAATTGATTACTAAGCGGGTTGATTGGGTGTTACATATGCCGCTCTTCACCTCCACTGGCCATGAGGCGAAATTTCACTGAATAGCAAAAGCAACGGACGCTCTTTCTATGCATGGAGAAGGTCCTTTTTTCTATCTCGTCGTTCTTCTTTAAGAGAAGTCTGTGCAGGTCAAAGACATGAATGTAAGTATCGTCTGAGCAGCTGATGATCGAATAGACTGCTGGGTAAAATGCGATTTTATTAATAGCTGAAGAATGCAATTGATGCTGTATCGAATAGAATTTATTAACAAATGCTGACTTTGTAATCTCTTACGCGAGTTAACTCGACACCTTGAATTGTATGATGCTTGGTAGTCTTGAAAAAACTTTTATTTGACTGTTATTAGAGGGTTAACATCGACGAGTTCAACAGCTAGTTACTAAAATTTTCCATTTGTGTTTGATATCCTCATTCTTTTTCAACGTCCTCATTTTATGAAGCAGTTGGCTGTTTTGATAGTTTTTGATCTCGTCTTTGTGACAACTAAGTTCCTAAATGGGAAAGAGGGGATTTAACTCATGTGATGAGCCCAGCACCATGAATTACATCATTGCAAATGTGCCAATTCTTTTTGAATTCAAACAGCGTAAAAACTCCAGCCGCGTCACCAGCGATTAAATATTGCCGTTTCGGATCATGAAATTCGAATGCCCAGAGACTGAGGATCGGTGATTGTAGTGCAGAAAGTTTGCCGACGGGAGTCTTGATAGCCGTGCTCGAGAGATTGAGGTCATAGAACACCAATCTAGGTAATTTTCATCGAATCAACTGGGAAAAATGGGTATAATTAGCTACGAGTAATCCTGGGTCGCTACGGCAACGTAATCATATAGCCTCATGTATGTGATCGCATTGCAGTAGGATTTTGTCACTTCAATGGTGCTGAGAGCCTCTTGGTTCGCATTGAATACTTTTATGCATCCATCACGTCTTGATAGGCCGTTAATAGACTGGGAAAAGAATAATAACAATACTACCCGCAGGTGAGATATTTCATTGTTTTTGACATGGTGGTTTCTTCGTGATACTTATCACCTTTTACCAGCACGATATCAGTGATCATATTATTATGCGCGTAGTCCTTCTCAGTCGATGGATCCTCAATATCGCTCTTTATATAGTCAAATTGCTAATTTCCACAGGTTATTAAGTCGAAACACGTGAATTGAGAGTACATCCTCCTTCATCTGATTCAAAGACTGGTTTTCCAAAAGAATATAGTTCATAAATTCATCCCATTCCACTCCACCATCAGAATTCGCATCAATTTTCTAAGGTAAATAGGGAATCAGTTCAAAGAAGCGCTTTGTATAGCTGAATCTACCATGAAAAGCTGGACCAACTGCTTTTGGTTCATAATGCTTGCTGAAAGGACACTACCAAACGCCGTAATAAACTACATATAATTTGTTTCAGGTGGGAGAATCGTATGATAACTGACTTCATTTAGTTCCAAGGCTCCGCCTTTATCTAGATCCGCAGCATCAAAAGCTTCCTTCAACTCGATAATATTTTGCAAATCAATCTTCTCACTCGCTGATTCGCTAAAGAAATATTGTGAAAGGCTGGTAGAAGCTGAACGGGTTTACACATTGAATTGCGCTTGGAGCTGGGCTGTGAGATCGGTTTCTTCTGCCTTTAATTTCGAAACGTCTGGGTTTGATTTTTCTAGAAGTTCGTCATTTCTCGAAGATGGGTTAGCTAGAGAGTAGGAGTGAAGTTGAGAGAGAAATTCATTAGGGAATACTTTTGGTTTCTTCTTTGTAGTTCATTTTTTTTGAAATTAACAGGTTGAGTTTGATTACAATAGATTTTATTGCCCTTTAATTTGCTTCATTAAACGAGTTTCGTTAATGAAGTTACAAATATCGCACTATTTGAATTTCTACAGTGTTAAAAGCAATTCAAAGGACATTAATGCCGAAACAAGCTCATATCTTTGGAAGTAAGAAACAACATAATTTTCGTGAATACTTTGATACATCAGATCGAAATTCTTGAAATTTTCGTTCTAATAATGATAGGCAGAGTATAAAGAGTAAACAGTTTATTCATATTGTGATGAAGGTAGGATTCCAGGAGATCAAACAGATATTACCGTGCAAAAATATTTTAGGAGAGTGAACTAGCTATAAAATTAGGTGAAAAACTTAGAATAAACTGCTATTAGCATGAAATTAATCAACAAACATCTCTGCATCAGTCCTTTTCGTAACTTATGAAATACCTGTCACTATCAATTATGCTTGGATAGTAAACTAGACGGATTCTACATGCCAACAAGCTACCCTTTTTTAATATCAAATATTCGATCAATGAATGCCCTACTGATCCGCACAGCATACTCAACTAGAAATACTTGACACTTCACAGTGATTGATCTACTTTGGCTAGAGTTTTTCTTCAACTGGATCTTTCAGCTTAAAGGTCCTTCAATTCGCAAATTTTATCAATGAGTCACCCCCTCGTACCTCCAGGGTACGCATTCCACTAGCCTTGATATTAATGACAATTCCCTCTTATTCTCAACAACAATCCCAAAATTTGTAAATAAACCCTCTGTCACACTTCAATGGGTATGATTTTTACACTCTCATTCGATGGCATTCATTATACATTTAAGTCAATAGAAATATTGGCCCAAAAATGATGATACAATTAACACGATATACTACTAGATACCTCAGCCTTTAAATACTCCTATAGCCTGATCCTGCTTTACGAACGGGCGGCTTGGATTCCAAGCATAGAATTTTCTTCATTGTACATTTGCTTGCTTTTTGCACATCGGGCAGAGTTTCTTTCGGGAGAGCCAGTCCTTGATGCAGCAAGGATGAAAAATATGTTCGCAAGGCAGATTACACACGTTTTCGTCGTCTTCGAACTCAGCCAAGCAGATCGAACAGCTTATAAATGAAGATTAAGCAGCAGAAGAGGGAGTAGGTTTTACTTTTTATCACATTCTCTCACGCTCGTTGCTTTGCAGTACCGCTTAGAGGAGATCTTTCTTAATTCCTTCGTCTCCGCGCGTGGCAACTCGGATTTTCTTGATAATATCGCTGCACTTTCAACTCTGAATTCCAAAAATGAACTAAACGTCTGTAGGAAGTTCATCTGTCTCAACTTGTAATGGCAATTATCAGGAGAGAATGTGAAGAAAGGTATTTCGAACCTGGTCTTCGATTAGATTTTTGGATTATTATTGTTATTTAAGAGTTTTCCGCGATTTCATTCAAATCAGCAAGTAATTAAACCCGAACAAATTCATTCAAGTTAAAGTCAGTGTGAGTAGTGTGTAAATCTCATTGGATTAATAAAGATTTGACCCACTCGAAAAAGTTTTTTTTTACGTTATTATGTCTCAAGTTGGAATTTTAATAAAATTTGGGAAGGGTAGCCAGATTTCATCTATCCTCGTGGGTTGGATATGAAAGATAAATGGATTTGTATCGGACTCTTTCAGGAAGTTGATCCATTGAAACACACGAAAAGTCCTTGGCAAACAGTTCCATGGGAAAATAAAGAAAAAACCAACTAATTACTTAAGCAAAAGGCTTTGTTTCCCTTTAATTCCCAAATTGATACAAATTCTAACAATCTCACGAGTCAGAGTATCATTCCAATAACTTTTTGTGATAGCTGATAATTGGATGTATATTTTATATTGTTTAGATAGCTGCTGTCAAGCTCTACAAATTCACAAAGGTTGGGAGGGTTTGAACTAAACAAAATGAGAACTCCATAAATAGAGCTATCCGCTTTGTTCGAGCTTTCTCCGGCAGATTATGAAATATTTCGGCAATTTGTCATGTTGCTGCTCTGCTAAGGGAGCGTACAAGTCTTTTATTGCTCGCTAGCTTTCTGCATGCGCATTACATACCAATAACTTTGTCATCAAGTTGAAAAAATCAAAAATGTCCAATTCATTATTACTATGAAGCAAATTTTCTGCCTATGGCCTCTAACTGAGACACTCAAATCCATCGTGCAAATTCAACAGCGGTCACTTGAGCGACTCCATTTTGCACTTTGATAAACGCATTCAAAAAGAGCGATCCTTTCATGAGATACGCCCCTAGCAGCAGGAAATATGCTTCATTCCTAAAAACATTTCATTTCTTCGTTCTTAAAGGCTCTTCTAAAGGATAGATGGTTGTCAAAAAAACATTTAAATGCCTTTTATTGTGATTTAATTTTCGAATCACTAACGCTCTCATTAGGAAATAAACCACTCAAAATAATGCATCTATCAACCATCTTCCAACGCAACAAATGCGTTTCGAACTAGCACCCCTACTATGCTGAACACACTTCTGTCTGGCCAAAAGAAAAGGACACTCGTGAAGCGCCCGATTGAGAAAATTTCTAACAACTTTCGATAAAAAGAGCGCTTCTTCTATCATCTCTCATTAGATCAAATAAAAATAGCCTCAGAGTTGCTACATAACAAAGTAAAGTACACTTAATATAAAATGAGATTCCTATTAAGTAGAATTTTAATCTCAGTGAACGTGAGCACGATTCCGCCTTTAAAATTTATTTTAATAGCTAAAATCAATATTTCCTTGGCTTAGAAATCTAACTTATTTACATTACATATTTATCAGTTTTTAATTTTATAGAGTATTTGCTAAAAATGTCAGGAGAGCAGTCAAACGTCGAAAAGCCCTCAATTTTGAAGATCAGAATGGATGTGAGTCAAGGAGAAACTGTAAACTATCAGAAATGTAGCACACTTATCCCTTCTTTAGAACGAAATTTCACGAGTCGCTTCTCCAAAGAAAATATCTTGGAACTCTCCAAAGGCACAGAACTCTCAAGACTTCCCACGTAACTCTGAAGAGTTCAATCAGCAATTCCTCATCACTGGTAACAAGCCAACAGTGACTCGCAGTCCAATTGACACCAGAGGAGCTGATGGGATGTCACCAATGAATAAATCCCCTACAAGAGTACTTTTCATCGAATTTCAACAGAATGCTTAATGATCTAGCCCATCGAGCTCTCCGCTTTCGAACAATTAGACACTGTCAAGCTCCCTGCAGGGAACACGGTGAAGGCCGCAGAGTTTTTAGAGCAAAGATTGTTGCTTCTCACCAGAATAATTAATCAATTTTACAAAGACAATGAAAAAATGAGCGTCCAACAAGTAGCTAATGAATCTCTTTTCAATGAGGAAATAACTTTGAATGAAATAGAAAGGATACCTGGAAAATAGTTTATTGAACCTCAAAGAATTAGAAAGTCAAGTCGAGAAGTTCATTGAGGAAGAAAAAGGCCTGCAGATAGAAAATACCAAGGCGTTAGAGGAATCTCAAGCGAATTTGAAGGAAGCCGAGTCAGAAGTGACGCGAAAGAAACATGTTATCGATGAAAAGGAAGCGCTGATAAAGGAAGTAAAGGAAGTGATAAAAGAGAAGAATTTTGAAAGGAAAGAAATTACTACGGTGCTTCAAGATAAAGTCGACCTGCTAAGTATGATAAATCGCCGAGTCCCTTCAGCTTATCGTTTGGGATATAATAGAGGATATGAAATTAATAAAAGACAAGGAAAAAATCAATGACCTTTTCAGCTGGATCTGGAGACATCTCTACGATCAAAAGCAAGAAGCTTATGAGTTTACTCATTTCAAGGTAAATACTCTTTTCATTGAGGCGGCGTATTTTAATGAATTTATTAGAGAGAGGTGTTTATTAAAGACAGGGGCATTGACCTGCAAATGCGAATTATGAATTACGTTTTTGAAATATTGCAGCCTGCCGAAAAGGGCATGGTGCAAGGCATCGCCAAGGAGAAAGAAACAATTGTGAAGGCCTATTCGACGAAAAAAGCTGAAAACGTGGCTCTCAGAGCATTGTATGAGTTCGCTGAGATGCTCCTTACGATGAGCGAGAAAATGGAGGAACTTCAACAGCTCAATGAACAACTTTATTATGTATGTTTGTTGAGTTCATTCGTTGTAAGCTAACGGAATAAATAGGCCAGAATGGAACACCAGGAAAAAACTGACACGCTGGAGAAATTGACAATTTTAACAAATATTTTGCAAAACAAAGTCGATTTCTCTCGTAAATTTATCAATACCTTCAATGGCACGCTTCCTATGGTAACGCTGCTAATTCAACATTGCTAACTACATGCTGATGTAGATTCAAAGTCTCAAAAAGCTCTGTGAATGGCGTGCAAAAGACACTGAAAAGCATTACCTCAGGCAGCGTGGTGCGCTGTTCCAATCGGGACTTACAGAGATGCAGATGCTGGTTGACGAGACACAGAAGAAAAAAAATAACGAAGCGGAAGGCTCAGACACAGAGCAGGTGAAATTCAATCAGCAATACCAATTGAAATATCGAAAAGCCGTCAAAAGTGGAATGACAGAGTAATCCAAGGCTTATATTGCAAAGAGTTAACCCTTTTTTAATAATAGCAGTACAGATGTTATGATGCAAGGCAGTGACCCCGCGAAACAATCTGGATGCACTTGCACATTAATTTAGAAAACGAGGTGGTGCCCGCGATTTTGTGTTTAAGTATGCTTTTCATAAAATTACTGAGCTGAGCAAGGTTTTTCTTGGCTAATTCTCATAAGTTTGGATCAAAATTCTTTCTGTGATACATATATTTTGCGGAAGTTATCTATTACAATTTGCTTATCAAGAGACTTTTGAGTCTTCTATGGTTATCAAAATATGAGATCTATCCAAGCTATTTTCACTATTACCTTAAGAGACACTAAATATCGCAGAGGAATCCCAGTTTCAAGTGGAAACGACTGAAGCAAAGAAGTTTAACTAAGACAAATTCATGGGTTTTCTTTGCTTTAAAAGCTTCTTTTCATCATCATTGATATATGGCATTTCTCTACAATGCTTTGGTCTCATTAGTACTCATTGGTACCTTTGGGACTCATTGGTATTCAGTGTAGAATTGGTGAAATATGGAAATATTTGGTGCTCAGAGCTGGGATTTTTTGACTTGGATGGTACTCAACACAGCATGCAGTATAAAACAGAACAATAATTTGGTCTGTGACTCTCAAATTTACGAGTGAACGGGTCATTCAATTAAACAATAGATGCAGCGTTTGAAGCAATCTTAGGCCAGAGTTCAGCGGCTTCTTTACCTACTGGGCCAGTGATAGCTGATCCCTTCATTTCACCCTTCGGGTTGACGATCACACCGGCATTATCTAAATAATCACATTAATTCACCAGAAAACAGCCGCAATATTACCTTCGCAGTATATAAACGTACCATCTGGTCTTCTCCAAGCTCTTCTCTGTCTCACAACGATAGCTTGAAGTACTAGATAGAGGAAAGCGAGATAAAACGATATGCTATGGCTGGGAGTCATTACCTTTCTTTCTGAGTTCTGGCTTACCCTTCTTGACAGAGCAGAGAATCATATCACCGAGAGATGCACCAGGCAATCTATTCAAATGACCCTTGACACCGTAAGCGGCGATCATGTAGATGTTCTTGGCTCCGGTATTGTCTGCGCAGTTAATCAATGCGGCATTTTTAAGTGCAAGAGTAACTTTCAACTTCTTGCCGACTTGACCTCCTCTACCTATGAGAAATTATCGACTGATAGACAGGTTTGGAATGGACCTCTCTTGGACATTGCTCAAATATGTGTATCCTTTTTTGGTTGACTTTTTTATTCAGATGCTTATTAAGCAATTTTATTTCTCAGCCTTGATGCCTTGTATATAAGTATCTCACACATCAAATGAAAACACAAGGAAAATTCCATGTTTCTAATTCCTAGCTTTGTAGAACTCAAGCAATGCGATGTTTGAGTATACTGTGCATAAATTTCTAAAAATTTCGAGATGGAATAGACAATTTGCACATTCTTGAGTGTCAATCTAGGAAATGCATGGAAAAACTTTGAAATCTTGGGGTCATTAGAGGAATGATATAATTTTTCCCACAAAAGGCTTTCTCGTTGAGAGTTTATATTCATTGTAATTATGGGAAAATAATTACAAGAATTCTCCTTATATAAACAAGCATCAGCCAATTATGGGGATTTATGGCGTTGTCTGTGTTTGCTTTATTGCTGATTTGAAATAACTTTCATTATTGTTATTATGTTTCAATAAGAACAGCCTTCTCTGTATTTCAGTTGCTATCCTACCTTGAATATTCAAAATCCAGCTTATTACGCTCGCCAAATAGCTTTTTTGAGTTTTTCTATGTGAAATATGCAATAATATCTCTTACTTTCGGTCTCTCACTTCATTTTTTTAAAAGGATTCACCAACCAGCGTTCTTATCTGCTGGAGTTAATCAGAATGAAAAACTTCATTAAAATTTCTAATAATAAAAAACTTATCTTGCTTTTCACTGACCAGTATACAAAAAATGTTTTCAGCTATCTCTCCAGCTCTAACAATCGGCAATTCCACAGCCTATTACCTTCACTCGATCACTATGACTGAATCCGAGCAGCAACTCACGCCAGGACAATTAGAAGCGATACTTGTTTCCGGGTTAGCCACATCTATCTTTTCATTAATCGGCTGTCTATTCAATTTAACCGCGACGCTTTTATTAAAAGTTCACCGACATACCCTGGGCAAAATGGTCATTCTATTATCTATCATGGACTCCATCTACAATGTAGTTGGCATTGCACAAACGTTTAAAGTTAGCAGTCCCAACATCTGTCAAGTCCAATCGTTCTTCGTCGCTTTCGGTTACTGTGGATCGCTAGCATGGACTTGTTGCTTCGCCCATTCTCTATATGTAACCTTAAAGCAAGAAAACATAGAGCAGTACTTCAAAAAATACAATCTGGTTTCTTTTTTTGCTGCCATTGGCCTAGGGCTCTTAGCCATCACCATTCGCTTTCAGGATCTTGACGAAGAAACACACACTTGCTGGCCCAAGAGAGCTGAGGGCCTGTTTGACTGGGCTTTTATCATAATGATTCTGACACCTACAGCTGTCAGCGTGGTGTACTGCACAGTTTGCTACTCCTCTGTCATAAGCAAGATACGAGAGTTCGGAGGGAAGGTGCATCGAGAGCTGCTGCTTTATCCACTGATTATGATAATTTGCTTTACTCCTTTTACTGCGTTGAGGATGTACATTCAAATCACCCAATCCAATTATGGGCCTTTCTGGTTGGAACTAGCCAGCATTTCTCTCGCAAACTCGCAGGGGCTGTTGAATGCGTTTGCTTATGGGTTATCTGGAACTCTGAAAGGTGGATGTAAGGCCATTTGTCGAAAACGAAGCAACTCGATGGATCAACCGCTTTATGAGGAAAACAGTCTTAATAGTGTGCACTACTAATGGCTTTCTTTATAAATGAAGTTTACTGCTGTTAGTGTATTAGCTGTCAGCAGGGGCTAACATTATTAAGTTGGTTATTCAACTTTTTTCGCGTATTGTTAGAGAGTTGAGATGTGGCGGGGGTCCGTGCCATTAGGTATGATAGCGGTTCATATTTATCACAATAAGAAAAATTTATAATAAATGCCATTAACCGAAAATGATTCTTATCAAAGCAGTCTTCGAAGCACTCTAGGCATCGTGTTAGTATCCATGGCGAATGAAATACCAAGAAAAAGAATAAGATCTAGTTTATCTCAATAAGAACTGCCAAATTTAGTGACGAGTGCCAAAATTTTCGCACTTTGAATGGTTTGATTTAATATATTTTAATATTAGATATTTGTCAGACGATACGAATCCCAGAAATCTCAGAAACTAGTTGAGAAGAACTCGAAATGACCATTTATTTTAATTTCGCACGAATAATAGCAAACGCCACAACTATTTCCACGCTATTGATCTTAATTGGTTTGGTTTAACTTCAAAGGAGTTAGACCTGGCATCGGTTTGAAAAACTCTTCAACATCTTCTTTAGAAATATCCAACACCGACTTATATTTCCAATTCGGAGGCACCTCTCTGTTTACCAACGTCGCTCGAACGCCCTCAAAGAAATCGCCTTTTCTCACCACATGCTGCCCAAGCACAAAATCATTCACGTAGCACTCTTCCAAACTCAAATCCCTTGCTCGTCGCAATTGCTCAAATATTATCATCACGCTTAACGGCGACTGCCTTTTGAGTTTTTCCAACATGTCTTTCGCAACCGGAGAACTCTCGCTCTTTCTCTGAAGTCTCTCATAAATCACTTTGCAGTCATTCCCTGCCAGCAGATCTCCAATCTCATCTTCATGCGGGAACGTGTTATCAACCTTTTCAGAATACGAAGAGCTAATATCAAGTAGATTCTCAAGCGTGATCCTCCCTGTCTGAGCCCGGATTTCTTTCACATAGCTCTCAAGCTTTTCGGATTTAATGAAGTAATTTGCTGCGCCCGCCCTAACGGCATCTGCTCCTTTAAGTCTAGCTCCCATTAGCCCCAAATAAAACCCAAGGTTCTTCTTCATACGTGATAGAAAATATGACCCTCCATCGTCTGCGAAGTACCCTATCGCAGCGACTGGCATCGCAGCCAATGTATTCTCAGTCGCGATCCTGATCTCCGAGTGCACTGAGATCCCCAGTCCGCCTCCCATGGTGATCCCGTTCCAGAGCGAAAGCTGTATCGGCTTCATTTGTGACAAATTATATTCAGTTGTCAGCTCAGTTCGGACAAATCTCTCGATGAAAGGATACTTTTCCTCGTCGGGCTTGTCTTTGTACTGGTAAATGCTTTTCACATCGCGCCCAGAGCTAAAGGCCTGTGTACCTTTCCCTTGGAAGATGGTAAGCTTAACTTCAGAATCTCTTTCGTTCCATTTGGTAACCTCTTGATTCAATAGCTCAAGGAGCTCTAAACTGAGCGAGTTGAGCGCCTTTGGACGGTTGAGGTAAACGTCACAGATATCTTTATGAGGGTACTCGAAAAGGATCGGCTTGGAATCGTTGGTGGAGAAGTGGAGGCTGCTGTTTCGAATTAGATTTTTTGCATTAAAGAACTTGGATTTGCAGATCATTTGGTTTTAATTTCTTTGGTTATATGATTGAGTTGTGTGGATTAATTTCACAATTGTTTGCTTTCAATGTGATCGTGATTGAAAAACACATCCACATCGAAAAATGAGAGATTTGTCATCAAACACAGCCAGCCTGTAGTCATCAAATTCATAAAAAAATTGGCATGGGTTGCCAAATAAACTAAGTTTTCTCCCTCTTCAAACGGTAGGTAAGGCCTACCTAAAACTCATGGTGACAGCCGACTTAAAGGAGGTATATTAGAAGATTAAACCTCTCTCCAGCCCCGTTAGGGTACTTGTGAGCTTTTCAAGCGATATGTTAAAGGAAATTTATCAATAAATAAAATTATTAGGTTCAGTTTCAATCAAACCACGCATTCGCATCAGCCAGGATGGACAGAGCTAGCTCGACGGAAAATCTCGCATCAGCTCAGCAAACGGGTCATTTTTTCCCAACAGTCACGCTTACAACTTCCCATCCGAGAACTCCTCTCAGAAGCAGTTCATCTCAAAGGTTATCGGCCAAAGCGAGTCATTCGTCTTCTGATCGACAAATCCCTGAAATCGTCATCGAAAACTTATATCGCACACATCCGATTTACAAAACCTTCATTGACTTTGACTCTCCGCATACGGTGAAAGCCATGCAGAATCTAAATATCTTAAAAGAGATGTGTATAGTCAAGTACTTTGTTCTATTTACCTATTTCGCTCTCAATGATAACATTACTTAGAGCGTATTCTGATTTTGAAGAGCAATATCGAGATCCTGACAAACGGCGATTATGGTTTATTCATCACGTTAATAACACTTACGGTAATTTGTCTTTCGACTGCTCGGGTTAATTACTCAAACAATCTCATCAGAGACCATGAAGAGAGTACTTGAAGAGAGAAACCGGCTCAAAGCCCTCGATTCTCGCCCTCTGATCCCAAAAAACCTCCAAATACTCACGCCAGGAGCAACCATGCCACTGAGTCTCCAGGCCAGCACGACTCAGAATTCACATTTCCTGACGTTCGATGACCGACTACTCAAAGTTAAAGAAAACTATGATAGGCAGCACAGGATGATAAGCGTAGAAAAATATTTGTGTGAGATGAATTGCTAATAGTCGCGGGTAGATGAAAGGATTGGGAGTGCTGAAGGATGAGAAGGAGCGTTTTGTCAAGGACATAAAGCTGAAGAATAAGATGGAAAACCATGAAAAGTTCTTCAGAAATAAAAGCGCGGAGAGGGTAACAGATTCATTCATATGTCAGTGGTCTAATGAGGGCAAAAGCTCCGGCATTTTGCGGATAACAAACGGAAAAGGGACGAATTTACCACTATACTAAGGCAGAAGCGAAGAGAGGACGAGAACCTGCGACAGTCTATAAATTTTAACTATAATAATAATTTCGCTGAGGAAACGAAGCGAAAACAGGAAAGAATGAAGGAGTATATGGAGGAGCTGGATAAAAAATGGGAAAAGGAACGTGAACTCGTGCAGCTCAGGCGTTCCCAGATAGAGCAGGTAGATGACTGAGCCTTACTTTCTTTTTACTACTGAATGATCATGAAATAGGATGAATTGCAAATGACTCTAGATCTTGAGGAAGATTTAAAATACAAAGGTGAGGACATTGCTCGTTCCCTCTCATTTCTAAGCGCCTACTAGACGAATACCATCAAGAGCTTTTGAGAAATCAACGAGAAGAAGAAAGAGCGGAGTCACTCGAGAAGGCTAAGAGGCTCCACCAAAAAATGGAGAACGTCCAGAACTTTCAAAAAGAAAGCTCAAAGCAGCAACTCGAAAAAATGATAGTTAATTTCCAACAAAAAGCTGAGAAATCGGTAAAATATTCGGGCGATTTGATATTCAAAAGCTTTTTTAGGAAAAAACGCTGCAAGCGGTGGAAAGCAAATTCCAAGATAAAGTAGCTGAGATGAGGGAAAAACGGCGACAAGTGTTGGAACACGTAGAAGCTACGCGCAGAAGTTTTAGAAACAAATTGAGGTCCTCTGAAAATAAAGCAAAGGAGCGATTCCATAAGCTTGATGGTTTCCTTGTAACCGCCATTTTATTTTGTTTGACGCTGATTATCCTCGTAGAGTGAGCAAAAGCAGTCTCATCAAGAGAGCGTAGCTCAGCGCCAGTCGAAATACAGCAAATCAACAAACCTCGCAATCGTTGCAGCCCAAGCAGTTTGATTTGTTGCTGCTCCTTCGTTTCTAACCCTTCCCAATAGGAAGTGAAGAATCTGAAAATACTCTCAAGGCACCGAATGATCGAAGAGCGCCTTAAGAATTTCCAAAACACAAAAGAAGAGCTAATCGACTTAGCCAGACTCACCGCTTTCCAGATATCTGAAGACCGGAACGCTCTCTTATCGACTTCAAAAGCAGTTACTCACAGCAAGTCGCCAATCAAAGCTCTGAGGTAATTTTTCTGGTATAGGTATTACTAAATTACTCCCAGGGAATTGAATAACAAAACGAGACTCACGAAGGAAGAAGTTAGCGTTTTTACCGCGGTCGATGCCCTCACCAAAGCCAGACACTTTGAGCAATTAGCTCCAATAAGCGATGTGAAAAAGGCTGAGGGAAACTTAAATTGAAACCGTCTCATCGCGGTTTAATTCGCGGGATAGATCTTCTATCAGCCAGAAAAATTTTATTGAAACTGAATTTAATCAATTTATTTTGGCGTATTTTTGTTGTTTTAATGTGACAATAATCTGATCAGGCAATTCTGAGATGTGTAAATAAATATAACGCGTAGGCATAGGCATAAATATTTCTCAAATCAAACGCAAATCTGGCAGCCTCATGGTCTCAATCGGTGCCATAGTATCTACTATTAAGAGAGCGACTGAAATTTTTGATTGTGAGAAGGATTTAAGCTGTTTACAAAGAGAAGAAGTATTTAAACTAGGCGTAGCGGCTGGGTATTTTCTGACGAAGGCACCCATCACGAATGATATTGAGATAGCTAGAGCCTATTCCGCCCTGCAGAATTTAGGAGAGCTGCCAGAAAATCCCGAGTACCTTTCGTTTTCAGCCCTTATGAAGAGATTGTGCGATGAACTGGCACTAGAAGGAAATAATCGAAAAGAAGCGCCTTATGAGGCTGCGAATAGAATCAAGAGGAAACATTCATCTCACACTCTTGGAATCGCAAGTAATCGGGAGGGAATAGAGGAAGACAATCGCAATATTCGACTGAACATGAAGAATCATGCAAGTTCTGAGAATTTGGTAGTCAAGAAATGGGTGAACGCTTCAAACGTATTTGCTCTCTCAGAGGATGAAGGATCACCCTCTGATAAGATGCTGTCGAAGAATAGAGCGACAAATGTGCCATTAAGCGGGAATAGAAGATCATTGGGAGAGAAAACTGGTGGGCTGTTGCCTCCGATCAACGGAAATGAAAAAGGCTATCTCAGCTCTGATGAGGGTCAGTCTCCAAGGGTGTTCGAAACGCCGTTGAAAGAGAAAGTGAGTGTGTTTTTAAGGGAGAAAAATTCGAGAGGGCAAGAATCAGTTTTTAAGCAAGCGCTACTCAAAGCACAAAGGCTTACAAACGCCAATGGGCTGACAGAGCCCAACAAATTTACATCTTAAGTATAACTGAATCGTGCAGGAAGTTTAAAATGAAATTTTATTTCGATTGATGTTGAAATTTGTAAAAATATTCACATTTTGGTATTACGCAGATCATGGGAAGAACTATTCATAATTTAAGAAAGTTATGATTGACTAAAGCTTCATTGGTCCTAATCAACTGCCTTTAAGTAAGAAAATAATGACTACTTCAAACAAAGCGAAATTTCGAGATAGTAAGATACATTGAGCTTTTTTGTAGTAGTACTAGTAAAAATTTGGCTACTTACCAAACTTATTAATGCCTTTACTCACGATAGAAGAGTTAAATAGAAGAAGCTAGGTCGGGATGGAAGGATCTCATCATTGAGATTACTTTTATATAATAAAGTACATAACTGTTATATTTTTTTGAAAATTCTCAGGAAATATTAAGAATTTCTGGAGGGTTTGATCTGAAAAGGGATTTAAATTACATTTGTAAACATTCCATTAGATTTGTAAACATTTCACTAGATTTATAAATAAGGAGCTGTCAAAAATCATTAAGCCAACCTCGAAGTACACACACACACGACGAAAAAATATTAAAAAGATTGAAGGTCATCATGCTCGGACCTTGCGGAGCTCGATCGAGTCAATTTATTCTCAGATTGTCTCGGAGTGCTCGACGGGAGGACATCCCCTTCAAAGTCCTGAGTGCATGGATCCGTCGGAATACCCTCTGTGCTTGTACGCTGAATATTACGTAATTTTTTATTTGGATCATTGAAAACCCTGGACCTTTTTCTACTTTTGATGGTGGCAATGCAACAAAGGAGACCACAGAAGCCTAAAAAGCCCAAGACACTGAATATCGCGATCAAAAGACTCACATTAGACATTGAAACAACTTCGTGGAACCGATCCATGCAATCTCCAAGTCCACCATGAGTGTTTGAGCGCACAACTGATACTGAGCAGGTCTTGATGCAAGTTTTGTGTTGAGTACTGTAGTAGTGATGCTGATTGCAATACGTGCATACTTTGTTCGTTCCGTTGCACTTCAAGCAGCCAGTACCGCAGCAAGAACCCCGCCCCACGAACCAGAGAACGAAAAATACCACGAAAACAAGTCTTAGTGCCATGAGACGAGCGATTTCGGGTTGATTTAGATAATATTTTTAATGAGATTTCGTGCAATCTATTGCATTGGGAGGAGCGCCACTTTAGGAAGCTTTTTAAAATATTCCTTACGAGTTTTGAAAAATTAGAACGTTTTACGTAATTAATCGATTTGATTTTCTTAGAGTTCAAGAGTAGGAATACTGGCTGTAAAACTCCATGAAATATGAAACTTCTAAGGCCACTTTCGTTGAGAAAATTACGGGTTTGACGGATAATGCATCTGATAGATGCAGTCAAAAGGAAGCACATTCGTTTTTTTTTTAGTATACAATTGATTGAAAGTCAATTTGCAATATGAAAAAGACGGTGAAGATAGCTACGAAAAAAACTCATTTGGCTAAGAGATCCGAAATAAGTCATTAATATGACGCTATAGACTCGCAGATAAAGTATAACCTGAGTCTGTTAGGCTAAAATGGAAAGCATTTTCCAAACGCTAGAAAAGAAGATCTATTGATCTCCAGGAATATTTATTCACTCGGATTCCTATGCAAGAGGAGAGTTGTGCAATGTTAAATATCATTGAATTTTGAGCTCTGATCTGGATGAAATCACATGGGAACACCTTTTTTTTTTTTGGAAGGAGAAACAGGGTAAGTGTTGAAGAAAACAGTATTTTGCACTGGGTTTATTTTTTTCGAGAAGGTAGATGTATTAATTTGTTTAAACGACTGAAAACTCTGAAAATTTGAGAATTTGTATTTTAAGGAAATTGTTTGAGGCGTTGCTGGGCGGGTTTCTTCAAAGGTTCAATCTCTTGCTGATAAGGTTTGTTAAATAGATGAAACCGTAACACTCTGATCTCAGCTTGAAGATGGAAGGAACAAAGCAGATAAAAGCAGATAGTAAATCTTCCTAGCATCCATCTCATGGCTTCATGGATGTCGTTGATATGAAACCAAAAATTAATTCTTTTTTGAGTATTTTTGCTTGTAAGAATTGATCAAAATTTGTAATAGTTCTACTGGTGAATTGCAAAAGTATTAATTGCGATCAGCAAAAAACATATTTTTCAGCCAAAAGAGGTAGGGATTGCGGAATTACCGAAAGTCTTTTGTCAATTATGATCAATTTGATGAAATTCATATGTATATATATATCAGCAATCGCTTCATATTTCCTTCTCTTTTATAAGAATGGTCTAAGTCGAAGATGATTTGTTGGGCCTTTTGACTAGTTCGTTAGCACTGAAAGTAGAGAAAGGATTCATTATCCGAAACCTCCATAAATTATAATCTTGCTTCAATCTGAGAGTACTGATTCAGAATTTTAGTCAATCAGTCCATTAAAATTATTGAATATTCTCGAGAAGCAGAATTTTCGTTTGTTGATTGGCGAATAGACTGATTTACAACCTCCCAATACCATCTGCGGGTATCGAAGCAGTTTTGTTAGAACCCTCATCTCATAGAACAGTTTTAATCTCCTCCACTGGATCATTGCCATAGATTAACAATATCCTTTCAACGTGTTGGTTGTAATAATAGTGCGATCCCTTATTCTGACGCATAGAGAGGAAGTCTCCTCTGATCAATCAAAGAGCCTCAATCTAGTTGAATTGCTATTGTCTGAAGTAAAAAATTAAATCAATTGAACCAGGGTTGCTTGATGATTGGGAATTTGACTGGAAACCTCATTTGCTTCTCAGTAACCGAGGTGACTGATCCGAAAAAAGAGACCAAAGTAATCGAAAAATTCCTTGCTTGATTCAATAAACCAAGCGAAACAAGAAATTATTAGGAAAAAATCCCTTACTCATGATACTCTAAGGAAAAGCATGGCTAATAAGCAGTAAATTATTTCTTTTTAGTAAGTAATGATCAAAGCTATGCAAATTGAGTACCTATCCAAATCCAAAGACAAACAGAATGCATTCTTTGAATCTTTTGCGTATAATAACAACAACATTAAAACCTCATATAACAAAAACCAACAATTAATAATAATGTCTACCACTCTTTGCTATCAGCAGACCATTCTTCGCTTGCTCTTGTCGATCTATTCTCTGAGCCCCTCTTCGTGTTTGTTGGCACTGCGTCTTCTCTTTCTAAATCCTGACAACATGCATCCGTCGGGATTCCAGAAACCGTCGAGTGCAACTCATTGCGAATTCTTTTACTTGGGTCATGAAAAACTTTCGATCTTCGTTTGTTTTTTAATTTTGCAATGCAATACAAAAAGCCACAAAATCCCAGAAAACCACCGATCGTAAGCACAATGATAACAACACTGGCCGTACTAAACGTAAAAACCTCGTGGTGAATGTCTAAGCACTCTGAAACGCCTCCATGGGTGCTGGTATGTGCAATTGACACTACACAAATTTTCACGCAGTCTTTGTAGAGGGTGCTGTAGTAGTGATGCTGATCGCACCATATACACTCATTGCGTGCATGATTGCAACGCAAACACCCAGGATTACAGCAAGACGATTGTCGTATCGCCAGTAGAAGCAGGAAAAACAACGGATAAATCGGCCTTTTGGCCATGATCAAAATCGTTTTGCCCTGATTATTGATATAATGGAATCCATACAGCTTTTGATATGATTGGGTTGCTTCTTTAGGAGGCTTATTAAATCTCGTTTAATATTCCAATGAAGTAGAATGGTTTGATTCATCTCAAGCCATGTTCAAGAATAAAATACTCTCGATGAAAATATCAAATGCTCCAATGGGCATCCCAAAAAAAAAACAGTGTTTCGTAGAGTTTGAGGTCCCGAATACCTCCAGGGATCTTTTATTTTCTATTCAGGGATGCCGTCGAGGCACAGCGAGTGACTAATTCAAGAGAAATAATTTTCTATTTTTGTTTTTTTAGTCGGATGGTGTGCTTGTTATCGACGTATTGTCAAATAAAACTGGGCCTGAGGACTCCCTTTGGATGGGATTTAATGAAGACAACTTTTTTTTGTTAGTGGAAAAAGAGAGGGAGTTATTCCGAGGAAGTACTGCATGTTTTTCGGTGGAGTGGTTAATCAATTAATTAACCTCCTCAAAAACTCTTTTAAAGCTTTCAGCTCTGTCTCGCCATAGGAACGACTGTTCAAAGCTCTAGGTCTTCTGATGGCAAAGTGTTTATTTCATAGTTAGAGCCCCTTTTCTCATTTTATGGAAAAAGAAACATTAAAATTAAGACAATGTAAAGAATTCTCCATGTTGCATTAAGCCATTTTTTTTTTTAGCTAGATCCAGAAATATGAGAAAATCTTAGGAGTGAGTGGAATGAACTGAAGGTCTTCAAGGTCTGCCATTATGTCAATTTGTTTCGGATGAAAGCTAACTACTTGAGAGCCTTATAAACAATTGTTGGTTATTCACAAAAGGGTTTCCGGTTCAAAGTACCGTTTATTTTCCTATACTCTCTCTCTAATTGTGAGTGTATGCGGACGCTGAAATTCAAAGTAATATTACTCCTTGAATTCAGGTTTGAGTACAGTTTTCAAATGAAAGTGGTTTTCATAACACAATGGTGCACTAAACTCATTAGCTCTTCTCTCACAGTGCAGAGACTCCAGCAATTAATTTCGTAATTTAATGACAAAGTTTCTGAGGAAACTGAGATAACAGGGAGCAGAGACGACCGTAATCATGATCAAAAGAGAGGATATCTTTCAGGCTTTCAAAAAAAATTATGAAAATATAAAAATTCTCAAGATGAAACTTAGCAATCACCTTCGAAAAAAGCGACCAAAAAATCCTATTTCAATAGCTAAATCTACTTCTTCTCTGCCAGGTGATCGTCGTTTGACAGTCTTATATATATAAGAAGAGGAAACTGCACAGTTAGATAACTTAAATTCACATGCCATTAGAAAATAATATGCATATAAGGAAAAAATTTGGCTGTTTCACCTCATTAAATTATACATTAGAAACGATTGATAGCATCAATAGTCTTCGCTTTCAGACAATTGAGGCCGACCTCGAGTTAACTTCCTCTCCGAAAGTCTGCCAGTAGTTCTCTGAGTACTTATTGGCGCAATGTCCCCAGCAACTACTTCCAAATCTTGGCAGCATACTTCGGTTGGTATATCGGTTTCAGCCGTAGTTGCGCTTGTACGTGTACTTTTTCCCGAGTGATTAAAGACTTTCCATCTTTTTCGGTTTTTCATAGCTGCGAAGCAAAATAAGATGAAAAAAAACCCCATAACGCCTGCGATTATGTACACGCTGACATAAATACTCGACGCAGATGCTAAAAACCCTCCATTCAACTGATCCAAACATTCTCCGAGACCTCCATGAGTACTGGTATGTGCAATAGACACTCCACAGGTACTGATACAGCTCTTGTAACGGAGACTGTAGTAGTGATGCTGATCGCACCATCCGCACTCAAATGTCTCATTATTACATCGCAAGCAACCAGAACCACAACAAGATGCTGGACTCACCATCCAAAGCATGAAGAGTAACACTAATGTAAGTCGGATTTCCATGGGATGTTGATTTGAGTTTATTTTTTGAGATTAGAAGTGCATGATTACCTTGAGATTGTAAGGTAGCTACTTTCGGCGGCTTTTTCCTTTGATTAATTCTCTCAAGAGTTCGATTAAAAATAATACTGACTCGAACCTTCGGTCAAATTCGAATCGCTTTGCAGCTTTTGAAATCCAGCAACAACAAAAAATAAAGGCTCGATTGGGTTGAATGAATAGTTAACTGGAAAGGGAACCCCCAAAAAAGTCATCTTTGGAAAGGAAAGAAGGAAGGGTTGGACAAATTAAATTTATCGTTTTCTTGAAGCGGGAATTTAATAATTTTATTGCTTTAGGAACGGCAATTTCTGGGTGTTGCTCATAGCGTTGTTAAGTAATTCTAGACAATGGAATTCGAAACAGGGCGGCTTTGAAGGAAATCTATTTTTTTTTTATTGGAGAGGGAAGGATATGAGAGTTCAAGGAAAAAGATGCTATCAGCAGCAACTTCAGTTAAGAATATAGCGATTAATCGTTTAATTTACGTTAAAGTTTCTGAAAATTCGCTATTGACATCGTTGGTATGAATTTCTCTGTGTAAAGTTGCGAAAAGGTAGTTGAATGTATCTCTGCAGGCATCCTTTGGAATCGCTTGATAGAGTTTTCTTCAAATTTATGGGAATCAGAAAGAAGGAAAAGGAGGATCCACTCAAAGTCATCTACGAAATTTACTCTCATTGCCTATCGAATAGATAAAATTCTGATGGATCAAGGCAGCATTTGAGTTGGTTCAATGCCAAATGTTTTTTGCAAAGTGTAACAAATATTTTCGCAATATGGCTGTAGAGAATGCTAATTTCTCAAAAGGAAAATAACTTTGATTTTCGAAATTTCATATTGAGATTCAGCAAGCCCTTGATGCTGAGAAAAATAACATGAGAGAGATATAATTGTAATAAAAATTCCATTAGCAGATTCACATTTCTTTTTCGATCTCGATTTTGTTGTTAGAACGAATAAAGCCAGCATTTTCACTTAAATATATCATTGAAGCGGTCTATGCATTCCATAAAGTAAAATCTAGTTGATAGATTAAAATCATGATTTGAATGAAACTTATTTTCACTTCCCTGATTTTTGAAATCAAATTTAGCTGAATATGGCATAACTCATTTATTAGCCACATCATCATTACAGTACAGTCAAAAAACCGTAAATAACAAGAGAAAAAATTTATATCAAAATGCATGGTGGATTATTTGAATAGTAGTAGTTCGTATATTTTATACAATTTCTTCATAAGAGAGATGACTTATGTGCTTAGTAGAAAATCTCAGCAGAAGAAAAAGACAAGGTTTTCTGAGCAATTTGGAAAAATAATCTGAAATTTTTCTGTTATTCTGCAGTGAATCCAATCCTAATTGCTTGATCTTATCTGAAAAAGCCTATTCAAATTCGTTAATTACATCAGTTGTTGACCCTTTAAAAATATTGATTATCCTCAGGCAGCTGAATTTCAAGATTTGATTTCGTTCAATGAATAAGCCCTTCCTCACTCACGGTTACCCAGCAACATCAGAAGCAACCCATCGAACACGAAATCCACAAACAACACGATTCCAACCATCAGAAGGAACAAGACGACTGCGAGAACCAACCAAAATCAATATTGTAGATCCCAATGACTCTCAGATAAATACCCGTGGCCTTTCTAAGAACTTTTCAAGCAACCGGTCTTATACCAACAGAACTGAAACCGAAATCAGTCAATCGCAGTTTCTTGACAATGAAGATGACGCTTTTCAAGAGCAGATCAGCCGCACAGAGCATACGCACCGAATAACTCCTAAATCTCAGCTCGCTTTTCTTCAGGCAAGCGCGTCTTACCAGCAACTCCGCTCTGATTTGACTTTACGTGAGAAAAAGGTACCTCAAAATTTCGCGCCATTATCACAGAGCTATTTATCTCCAACGAACCACAGAGATGAAAGCGGCGAATTAGAATCAGTGGATCTGTTATCTGCAACTAAGACAACAGCTTACTCATGCGCAATGAAGGCGCTTCAGCGGAAAATCAAAGAGCTAGAGCTGAAATACGAGCAGTCGATGAAAATGAATGATGAGCTAGCCCAGCGTTTGGAGTTCGAGATGGCAAAGACAAATCGTTATAAAAAGGAAATCGAGGCGCATAAGAAGATGGAAAATCAGATATGTGAGCAAATCCAGATTTTAGAGTCTGAAACGAAGCGGCTAACTAAGCTATTAGAAGAACAATCTGATGAAAAAGTCGTCTTTGAAGAGAAAATCAATAAATTGAAGTTAGAAAACCTAAGGCTAAGAGAGGAGAATAGCGTATCCGTGCAGAAGCTTGAAGAAAGTGCTAAAAGACTTGCCGATAGCGAGACCACTGGGCTGAAAAAAGAGAAGGAGTTTCTCGAAAAACGAAACGATGAACTTCAGCAAAAGTGCGAGAAGCTTGAAAGAGAGCTTGAGGAGGTAAAGCAGAGCTACAAAGACTACCTCCAGGAAGTTATTCTCAAGAAAGAGGCGCTGAGAGAGCAATTTGAACATTCGAGGGAAATCTACGTCAATCAATTGAATGATATACGGAGGGATATTAGCCAAATCGAAACCGATAATACCAGCAAAGTAATTGAGCTGCAGAAAGACAACGAGATTCTACAGGAGAAAGTGAATGATCTCATCCAAAAGAAACATGAGAACTCCAAAGAAATTGAGGAACTAAAGGAAAATCTAAGCAAATTTGTGAATCATACGCTGAACCACGACTTGAGTTTAAATCATAGTCTCACGGGATTTAGCACCGGGAGGGTCCTCGAGTCGCCGATGAATAGGCTCACCGCGTCTAAAATGGGTAATCTGCTGTCGCAATTGAACCTCCCGCAAAGAGATTCACTACTTTCCCCACACATTGCTCACACAGGCTCTACCAAGACGATGGGAGGGAATAACTACAAATCTGTTTCAGATGCCATTGATTCATTAGATCAGAATGTTGAAGGCGGTAATCAGAATTACTTTTCTGAAGTTCCAAGAAACACTGCCTCGAAGCAGTCGCCCTTTAGGCCTCAATCTTCAATGAGGAAAGGGATTGAAGAGCAATTTTACACTCCAGCAAGCACGCTGAATCAATCACGCGAGGAGACGAATCAACAGCAATATTTGTATGTAGATGATCCTTTTGCGACGTGGGAAGAGTCAGACAATACTCTCCGAGGGGAGATCAGTGATTTTACAGGCGTATCGCGGAAAAATGAGAAAAATTACAATGATTTTGCGAAACAGGATGATACGACAGCAAGTCGGGGGTCAGAAACGGGAAAAATCGGTCTAGTTCGGCATATCAGCTTCGGAGACCAACCTTTCGTATTCGAAACAATGAATGGTAATATGAAATTACACGGTTATAAGCAAGACGGAATATCAGGACAAATAGACGAGCGAAGCTTCCCTCAAGAAAGGAGGTCGCAGAATAAGGAAGAAGACTATGTATCACTCATTGAAAATATTTTAGCAGTCGAAAAGGAATTGGAAAACACGAATAGAGAATACAATAAAACTTTACAAAGACTCCAGGTATAATGCGATTAATTTTCGTGTGTAATTTATTGTGATGTAATGTAGAGTTCTGGAAATGGCGCTGAAAAGGAGGCTTTAAAGGAAGATTTGAGGAAACTTGCCGAGAGAAATGACCTGCTGAAGAAGCAGCTAAACGAGTATCAGAGAAAAGAACAGGATATTCAAATGCGTTAACGTGGGTTTCAAGCAAAACAAAAGAAATAACCTCGTCTCGTGTAATTAACTGAAAGTTCAATAGTGATTCGCAACCATTTTTTAAATGATAAATGCTCTTTTTATCGTTGTCCATCAATATGTTGTTTGTTTTTTTTTTAGCAAATTCTGATTTGAAAGTTGACAGAAACATGTTAACTGACGATCGTTTTTTATTATGTAAAATAATGTTTTTCGGCTATGTGATCTTGACTTAAGGGTCAATATCCTCAATTAATTAGTAAATGTGAATTTGAAAACCTATCTCATTAAAATTGAAAGAAATTTCATAATTTAATAATTTGAAAAATAAATGTAAAGAATTTGAATTTGATTAGATATCGGTCTTTCATGCTATTTATTTCGAAGAGATGAGTAGAAATCTTTGGTTGCTTAATATAGAAGTTTGGTATTGGTGGTATCTAACAGTCTGAATGCCTTAACTGATGAGATATTCAATACATTATAAGGTAAAAAGAGAAATGCGAGCCTACTTGAAGAATTTTGGGTACGGAAGTAACACAATGATATCGATCTGATTACAAAGTACAAAGGTAGAGGATTGACTATTCATTCGAATTTTAGGATAAGTAAACAAATAAATCACATTGCTCGTTCAGAGTTAATATCATCTGCTGTAGCTTTCAAAGTTCAGTATTAATAAAAGATGTAGTGTAGTTAGCCTGAAGATACTCATACTTACTAATAAATTTTTTCTTCTACACGAAGATATTTAAATCTTGTTTTTATTTGCTATCTCTTAGTTTTTTATCAATTTCAGCAATACATCTCGAATCCCTGAAGATAATCATCTCAAGATAGAAATTCGATCAACTTCTCGACCATATTTGCAATATTTTTTTACAAGGCAGGTATACTCAGAGTATTTGCCCTTCTAAAACACTTTCCATTTTCGAAACGAACTTTCAAATATCAATCTGGCTGTGAACATTACCTTTAGAATAGGTAATTTTATGAACGGTTTCACCATGACTTTAATTTTCGTTTCTTTTTTTGAAAAAGACATGACTAACCGCTGCCGGTGGAGTACAAATGCTGGCGAACCGCACCTATTAATTAAATACAATATGAA
>ENA-UOUE01000580-UOUE01000580.1-compost-metagenome-genome-assembly--contig:-NODE-580-length-28714-cov-16.503684_pt1 | contig 28714 bp, 7 predicted proteins | sample MGYA00238146_ERZ747223 | MGnify/ENA primary metagenome ERZ747223 (study PRJEB28781, sample SAMN06268865) | compost metagenome | isolation source: single cell | place: USA: California, Emeryville, Joint...
AAGGAAGAAGTTATGAGACAGCTCGTACTTAAAAAGATCAAGAATGAAGATGCAGCTAGAAAGATGACCATCATTGAGAATCAAGTCAAACTGTTCTACCAGAATTGTATCAAGCGAACAGCCTAATTAATCTTCATTGAGATGAGTTTTTCATCATATTACACAACATTTAAAATACAAGCATTAGGCAGCCTTATTTGAGTCCATTTGTTTATATGTCTCAACACTGATTTGAAATGAATTTCATTTATACTCGATTTTCTGCATCTTACAACCAATGTTTCTCTTTCTTCAGAAAATGATGCTAATGTAGTATTCCTAATCGTCACATATCATACATTAAAATTTTTTTTGAAGATGGGAATTTGATTGCATTAGCTTAGTCATCAGTATCAATGAAAGTGAAGAGAGAAAAATAAATGGTATCAATAAAAAAATGAAATTAGGCTGCGTCTATGATTTTACTGAATCAATTGAGTCTTTTCTATGAAAGATACTCTGAAATCATTTTAAAATGAATAAACCGAGAGAGAATAAAATTCATTTTCATGTATTGGTAATATTATTTACTCAAAATTTTTTCATACTTTTTTCTTCTTTCATTTACTCTCACACTGAACCTGAACAACTTTTATTCAGTAATTTAGTCGTTTCGCTGTTTAAAATTTTGTTCTCAGAGTTGAATGTTTCTGTAATTTTCCAATACTACCTTCATGAATTACATTATGTACTATTGAAATTCTATTTCTTTGAGTTATTTCAATAAGCAAATCGAATTATTTCATCATTGTATTTGTTTGAGAGATTCATACTATATGAAGAGTTTATATATATATCTGAGCCTCATGACTTCCTTATTTGCTTCTGGAATGGAACGATCTGTTTCCTTCATCGACCAGCATCATGTTATAAGAAACATAATGAACTAGCAATATCTAAATTCAAGTATTGATAGTAAAATAACACACAAATAAACTGTTACCAGATTCTGTAAATAAACTGATACCAGTATCTTTTCCTTTATAAAGCATCTTTCCAGTTTTAAAGTCAAACGCGACAACGGGCGTAGTACTCCCTGCAACACCAATCAGCTGGCCATCTGGACTCCATTTTACACATTCTATGGCACTTGCTTTTCTATCTATGAAAATTAAATCGTGTGTGATGATGATGCGAAGTTTCGCTTCCTCACCTGTGCCTGTGCCTGCAGGACCCTCAAATATCTTTACAACTTCAGTACTGCGTCGATCATACACACATACCGCTCCACTCAAACCGATAATTTTTGCTGCGATCAAATTCGGGTCACTCTTGCAGATATCAATATATGATATAAGATCATCTGCCCAACCTGATATGGATCATTAAAGTTTCAGAAAATAAATTTTCAAAGTCATTACTTAGTCTAGCTTTCGCGCTGAGTTGAGCTTTTTCAAAATCCAGCATATCGATACTAAAACGAGTGTTGACAAATAATGTGGGGTCTCCTTCGAAAGCACTAAATCTACATTGTGCAAAACCATCTTTAATGATAAGTTTGAGCATCTGGCCTTTAGAGAAATAGTTACTCCCTGTTTGGAATTTAAGATGATGGACTGGGCTGGTAGTATCAATATCAGACAGCAAACAGACGTCATTATTGTCGACTGATGCAAAATATTTCCCTCCCAAATCAATATCAAAGCTGGTAATTTTTGCTATTGAAATCGACTTTTAAATTTTGTAATTTTGAAAGCGAATTACCATTCTCTTGATGCATTTGAGGATGCCATTTTGTCTTTCGTACCAAATGAAACTGGGAACAGCTGCTTTTTGAATCTCCCATTCCTATCTTGAAGAGATGATAGTGAATTTGTTGATGCACGGGAATCAACGCAAAAATCTCTCTCTTTGCATTATAAGCGAAATCGCCACACTCTCTCGCTTTAATTGAATCATCTATAATTAAAAGCAAAAAAAAAAAATGGAACTGACGTGTGAAGGATAGACTCGGAAGTAGGCTCGCCTCCCTTTTTTCCTGCAGTGAAACTGGAACTTGATAGCGGAAGATATTTTCAATTTTCGTATTGTTAGACTTCCGGTAAATTTCGAATGTTGACATTGAAGCATTGCGACTCATGTGAACAAGAAAATCTGTCTGTGGGATAGAAGCAAGGTAATAATAATCGAGATCACCAGCTTATTTCAATCATTATTAAAGATAAATGAATCAATCAATTTTGATTCGTACCTGTTTTAATTTCAGAAATTTTCTGAGTGTTTATATCGAAAAGTTTGATATTTCTGCCTTGATCCCAAGCCAAAGTGGGTGATGGTTGACCTTGAAACAATTATCTCTCTTTAGAGAAACTTCTATTTAAATTACCTGGATCCGTTTTTAGGCTACTCGCCAGAATCGTTATCTTTTTTTCAAGGCTTGATAATTCCTCAATTTTATTATGTGGCAAATCTCTTTCATCGTTTTTCAGCCCTTCTCTATCTGTATTTCTAAGGATATTCATTTCTTTTAGTTTATTTATTGTCGGTAACTTCTGTCGATCCCTACTCACTAGTCTCAGTAACAAACTTGACATTTCTCCTTCCTCTTGAAAATATTTCGAAAGTTGATTCGTCATCATCGAAAGGTATTCACTTTCAGGAATATCAAAATCTCGCCTCAGTTTCTCCATCTCAGAACGGTTCATTCCTTTTAATTCTATAAGTGTCATTGCCAAAGTAGAAAGTTCTTCAGATATATCCTGGGATGCTAAAGGCTCATTCTCTGAATTATCTTCTTCATATGACGTTACAATCATGCTTTGAGAACAAACGTTTGTCCAATTTCCCAACCAATATTTCTGCTTACTGGAGTCGTAGTAAATATCTTCCTTTTGTATTGAAGCTCCAAATCCTCTGACCTTCCTTTCTTTCCATAAGATTTCCAGCTCAGTCACAACATCAGAGATTATTTTTGGGATGTTTATCGACCCAGATTTTTCTTCAGTCTTGCTCTTCTGTTTTATAAACTGAGCCTTAAGAGTAGTAGTACTTCGTAGAGAATAAGCTAAAGTGTTATCTACCATGATGAATGAGTTGATGATGACTAGTTCAGGTTGAGTGGAGCACAAGTGAAGGAGCTCTTGAATAAACAGTGTAGCTGCCACATCCTCCTTCCAGTCCGCCTGAAGAAATGTTGAAAACAACCCTCTGGTATGAGTCTCATTCGTTTTTTGGGCAGAAGGAAGTGTAAGAACCTTTATGATGTGAATTTCACCTGTTATTTTGCTTTTTGCTTCAAAGATTGAGACTCTTGCATTAATTGGGCCCTTTTCTGCGACGAATCTAATGCTACAGTATGCATTTCGAAGTTTAGGAGGAATTTTCTCTGAATTCATTGCTGTAAAAACACTCTTGACATTAGACAAGCTCTTCTCTAGCAAACTTCCTCCTCCACTCTGGCTGCCGAACAAACTTCCTCCCCCATTCTGACTGCTGAACAAACCCCCTCCGCTCTGGCGAAGCGAACCCGGGCCTGTGAAACTGACGTTCTGTTTGTAATGTTGTGAAAAGGAAAATAATGACATTGAGCTTGTAAAATAATTTAGAATGTGTTATTTCCAACGAAACGGTAGCAAATAACGCCTTGCAAAGGGTTCTTATAGATAATTTTATTTGATGTGTGTCAGAGACATAAATGAGCCTTAGGTAACTTTAAGTGAATTTTTCCAAGTTTAAAGCAATTTCCCGATACTCTTGGCTATTTCATGCTAAATACTCACAGAAATAATCCAACAGACAATGTAAAATGTCTTAAATGTATTTTTCAAGCGGACTCTCGAGATATACTTGTGAAAAGTTAAACCAGGCAAGGTAGTTTCTCAGCATAACTTATTTACTATCCAACTTGTTAATATTACCATTTCCTTTCTTCTTCATATTTCCATAAGGATTTGATAGTAAAACAACACACAAATAAGCTGTTACAAGATCCTTTATAGATCAACTTCCCAGTTTTAAAGTCAACAACGACCACAGGCTTACAGTCAAGCACAAAATGTGAGTCATCAATGAGAAATCAGAAAGACTTGTAAGTTTTAAAAATTTTTTTGGTGTTTTATGTTTTGTGGATTTCGTAAACAGAATAGCCGAAACCCTCCTTCCGGAAAAAGACCGTCCTTCTCATTCAAGCTCCCTCCAGAAAAAGGCTGTCCTGATCAATTCCTTGTGAAAACAGCGAACATTGAGTGTATCCGAATAATTTAAAGTGATATTAATTTAAATGATAATATAGAAGTTAATATAACACAAAGTTTCTCATCGGGAAGTACCAAGCATACATTATAAAGGAATTTATTCTTTCCCTCTTGCGCGTATGTGTACGTGCAGTATTTAAATTCACCTTAAACTCTATTATTGTAAAGACTTTTCAAAGTCTTTTCTCTTCTTTTGATTACGATTCGATATCATTGAACAGGCTTTTCTCAAGTATGTTCGTTAACTCAGTAAAGGAGAGGTCACCTTCTATCATGCTATGTATTGGCTGTGAAATTGCCGTAATATTACATCTCTGGGATTCTGATGATTTATGCATTTCACTATTCTTATATCTTTCGTAAATAACCTTATAATATAAACAAATTACATCTTATGTTTCCTGGTAATTAATCTTGTTTGGATAAGAGCCTGACAACGCATTTCTAAAAAGAAAAAATAAAGTTTCATGATTTAGATTTAAATTTCTCGTTCTCCTCGAATTCAAGGGTAGTCAACCATCGCTTCATTCGCTCTTTCTAACGTATATCACTTCAAATGAGTTTCTGTCTCTCTTTAAAAATCAGAAACTCTCACATATCACACTTTCCTAAGTTGAGCTATCTTAATTTCTGTGTAATTTATTAGCATTACGCCTCGCTCATTTAAACGGTGTTGCTGATTCATTGTCTATGCGTTAGCTTTGTATGCTAACCAAATTATCGGCTATGATAAATCACAATATCTAACTCGTAGGACCTTCCTCATTATTTCTAATATTCTTTAAGCCATGAAATTATTACTGATCTTAGGTTCTTGTTTTTGCGGAATAATCAACTAAATGTATGAAATTTTCTGCTCATATTAGTTTATGCCAGAACTTTCCTTTCAGGTGAACCTATGAAGGATGCCATTAATCTAAAAAAAATTTAAACCCCAACATTATTCATTGCAACTTTTGAATATTAGATTAGGACCAGAATACTCAAGGGACATATAATATAAACACACATAGGTGCTTTTCATTTTTCTTCTAAATATTTCGTTAGAAATTTATGTTTCGAAGAAAATTACTGAAATTGCTAATTTAATTGCTTTTCAGCTGACTGGCGTATTTTCAATATGATTTCTGTATCTTTCTTTCCTTCCATAGCCACTGTTTTTCTATTCTATGTAATTCTGAGTGAGATACTTGAAGTAATGTAAGGAGAAAGGGCTAAACTATGGTAAATTCAACAAATATAAGCAGGCTATTGTAGCTGTGATATCGTTCCACCTCTATTGAGCAGTCTCGCAGCGACCACAGCCTACAAAACTATAAAATTTCTTTTCTTCGAATTTTGGAGCGTTTCTTGCTTCGATTTAATAAATTATAAATAATTATTAAACACCTACTTTTATCTCGACTGTTAGCGGACCGAATTTGTCTTCTCTCGAAAGAACTCGCAAACGGCTACATGTAAGGGAGTTCTTTAGGCATACAGAGCCACCATTGCTGACCTATTTCTAAAGGGAGTGCGATCGCTCAATGTTATCCTTGCAAACGTTGCTTCTCTGAAATCTAGCCAGTAGCAAACCACTTTGCAAACCTTTTATGGGTAGTTTGCTTTTATTGGAATTCTCTTAATTACTTCGTCCAAAATCTCAGCTATCAATTTAAATTAACTTTTGATACGTTGTCAAATATTTGAAGAGGCAAAGTCAGTAGTTCGGAACTGATTCTTTACAAATCAACTATTTGAATATTTGTAGAGAAATTAATTAAAATTAACAATAACCCTAAGTACTGCTCTCTAAGAGGATTAAATCGATTAAACGAATTTTCCAGGCGCTGGAGAGTTTTTCGTTTCTTAAAAAATAATAGAAGGAATTACGATTCTATCCTCAGCAATCATTACTGGCTATTTAAAGATTCGCGTCGGAATTCTATAATTAAATAAATTTCAAGTCAGATTTTTCTCTGCAATGAATAATGCTTTCTCCCAGCAATTAGAAATACCTCAAACAGATAACAGCTTCCAGGCTGCTTACGAGAGGGCGGAATTATTTTTGAATGACACCAATGTTGAAATCGTCTTCCCAGAACCTGTTTCTAAAAGGAGTTTGAGCCTATTTTTGACGAACAAACCACTGACAGGAAATAGCCTCAACGATAAGCTTCAACGCCACCAAAGCGCTGAGGTTACCAATCAGAAAACACTGTCGGATTCGAAGTTGCTTGCTCGAAGAGCCTTGAAGTCGATTTCCCTTCGACAGCTTTCGATTAATTCAAGTTCGAATTAATTCTCTAATAGACTATTTCGCGCGAGCTTATTTAGCTATTTTATTACTCTAAGGCACTTTATGACGAATAGGTGGGGTTATTTCGATTAATAGCCTTTCTTTCTTTTTCTTTTATTATTAAAATCTATATTTTGCACTATTTTAGTTTCTTCGTCTTTCTATTTGCCTATACACAATCATAACTAATTACTCCAATTCATGCTCAGTTCAGTTTTCTCACAGATTAACCAAATAGTGCATACAGTGCCACAATTTTTTCGTTCGTCGTCAATACGAAATAGACTCCTAATGACTAGCCTCACTAACGGGAAAGAGACAAATTTGAATTGAATTGAAGTTGAATTTAGAATAGACAGATTTGCAAATTACTACGCATACACTTAATTTGAAAAAAAAAAAATGCACTAGCATCACTCGCGTTGTCAATTATGCATGTTTCATTCGATTATAATAAAAAAAAGGCAAGAATAATAGATAATATTTACTTTCAATTCTCATTAATAACATAATTCACAATTAGAGATAAGTTGATAGAGTTTCCTCATTAGTTACGTTGATAAGCATCTGCGCTTTCTCCGAAATAGATCGTTCCTTTATCGTAGAACTGCACTGTGTAGTAGAGTTTATCAGCGTTCTTGAACTTAAGCTGCTTAGACTGGTCCTTGTAGAACTGATCCTGGAAGGTGATAGTCTTGCTGGCAGTGTCGATATTCACCTGGAACTTCGTGTTCGCTTGAGTTAACATATCAGAGCAAACGACGAGACTATTGTCTCGGATTTCGGCATTCAGGTCGAGAGATCTGATGTCATCCGTTTCGATCATACCGACGCAAGCCCAGCCATTGAGAATACCGAAAGCGAACTGGAATTGTGAAACTTGGCTCTGCTTGAAGCTGCTACCGAACAAGTTATCGAATTCAGTGCCGTATGAAGTAATAGTTCCATTGGAATAGTCACCAATGATGTTGGTGCTCGATCTGCCTGAGAGGTAGGAAAGTGCCTGAGTGCTACCATCATTATTGACGTTCGTTGAGCTGATTTGGTCCTTGAGTCTGGTGATAAGGTCAAGGTCAACGAACTTCGGCTTTCCGAGGGTTCCGAAGATAACTTCGAGTTGAGATCCTCTCAGGAACCCATAAACTTCATGAGCCTGGTCGCTGATACCAGTAGAAGGAGTCAGGACATTTGTCCATATTGGTCTTGTAGCAACAGTAGGGAAAGCGCCTTTAAGGTTGGACTGGACAATGTTATAGAAAGTTGAATAGCCAGATGTTTTAGCGCATGAACCGAGTCCGATATCGAAGTAGTTTCTTTGAGCGCATGGGTTCGCGTAGAGAGCGAAATCGCTAATACCGAATTGAATTCCTTGTCTCGCTCCAGCTGAAGTGCTTGGGTTTGAAAGGATAGTGAGATCAAGTGTGTCGAGACTGTGATCGAACGTGAATTCGATATCTTCATAAGTGTCAGAGACGCCAAGGACGTATTGGAAGACTGTCGTGCCGCCGACTTGGAACACAGTGTTCTGATCGATCCAAGAGCCGACAAGGTAGAGTCTGAGACGGCATGTGACGCTAGTATGAGCGGTGAGCCCAGTAAACAGTCTTCTGATAACCGTGACGGATTCGTATGGTCCAAAGAGCGTACTTCCATACAATTCGCTGGTGTATGGTCTCTGGCGAGTACCTCTAACCTGCCAGTCCTTATAAGCGAAGTTGGAACCTGAGAGTTCAACAAGGACTTGTCCTGTGTTGGCAATAGGGGTAGGAAGGGCTGGAGTTTCTCCTGTCCAAGAGTCATAGACTTCTCGGCCGTCGTCCTTCAATCCGAAGAGACCTTGGAATTTCGAGAGATAAGCGAGGTTCAATCCAGCGTTCTTGTAGAATTGGCCGTAGTAATCGCTAGTGTATAAAGAGTAGACTGCAGTGTCGCCAGATTTCATGCAAGTGTTGAAGAGGACGTTGTAGGTGTTCTTGATAGCGCATGGGTTTAAATGAAGCATGAGGTTGCTAATCGCGAAACCAACGCCTGCAGCAGGAGTGCTATCGTAGGTGTTGACTCCGAAACCGAGCTGCATAGACGTTCCCGTGTGAGTGAACTGCAATTCTATATCTCTGAAATCATCGGTGAGAGTCAGCTTGCGAGTGAAGATCTGCAGCCCGTTGAGAGTGACATAGAAGCCGTGATCTTTCCAATCGCCGACGCCGTGTAGTCTGAATCGAAGGACAATCGTGGCGTGATCAGCAGTAGTGGCAAATGTTCGTTTTAGCACTGTGCTAACGTCAAACACTCCCAGAACCTTCGTGCCAGCAACGGTACTAGTCGTGCAAGCTCCTGCACTCGAAGACCATGGAGAGAGGTCGAAGTTGCTGCCGACGAGGTCGAAGAAGAGATGGTTGCCACCAAGGAGAGTGTACTGGAGCTGATGGATCGATTGAGGAGTAACAAGAGAGGTTTCCGAACCAATCAGGTAGGACACTTTAGCGTTGTTGATGAAGTACAATTGGTTTTCGGTACCGATGTTGTTTGAATAGAAAGCAAGGACCCAAGAAGGCTGGGCGGTGAGCTGCGAGAATCCTTGCTGGTAGTTGACGTATGAATGCGCGCGGAAAACGGAAGTTCCTGCGTATTGGCACTTGTTTACGTTGTGGTTGTAGAAGTGTCTGATGCTGCAAGGATTGTTGAGGAAACCGACGCTTCCGATTGCCCATCCTCCGCTGTTTTCGAGAGCAACGCTGCTAGGCAGAGTCGCCGCGAATGTGAGAACGACGTTCGGTTTAGCGATTTCGAAATGAGCTTCGATTAGTCGTGAGTAAGTACCAGCTTCTAAATTGAGTTGCAGGATGGTGACACCGCTGGCCTGGACTCTGAAGTTAAATCCGGTTGGAGAAGCAACGAAAAGTTGGAATATTGTTCCTAAACTGTTGTATGAGCCGAGGTTCAGGTACTGTCTAGTGAGGACGACACCAGGGCTGAAGTATCCGAGGGCAGAGACGCCGTTCAAGAAGATAGTGTTAATGTTGCCGCTGCTTACGGTCCATTGATTGAGGTTGGATAGAGGAGATCCTACAAGATCCAGAGACATAGTGCCGAAGTCGAAGAGACCGGCAGTGCTTTGAGTAACGCCGCCGAATTGAACGCGGTTGTCCATGTTCTGTTTGAATGGAACGAAGTTGAGCAGAGAGCTAGAGGTTTGTGGGATACTGTGAAGCTCGAGAAGTCCGACGGAAGTTGGAGTTAAGCGGCCGAAATCGAAGGTGTTGCCGCCAATGGCGATTATATCGACTGAGTTTACGAACTGTCCATTGAGAACGTGTGAGAGCCAGGTAGGTTGAGCCGTGTAACCTGGGTATGCTCCGTTGTAGTAGGTTCTCAGGAGGACTGTGTGGAAGCTGGTAGTAATCGCGTTGTTTTCGCCAGTTACTGAGTTGTAGATGTAGCCAGCAGGTGCACTGCTGTAGGTAACGGCCAAGTTGCTGATGGCCCATTTGAAGGAGGTGATGCTTTGAGACACCTGAGCGAAGTTGAAGGCGAGGTTGAATTTGTTGGCGTTAGATGCGGTGTATGGGAAGTGCGCTTCAACGTAGTGAAGAGAATCCATGCTCGTGATTTCCGTCTGGAGGACGTTCACACCATTGAACAAGAGGGTGAAAGGAATAGTGTTGAGAGTTCCGATGGTGTGGAGGTTGAATCTCACGACGATTGACTTGGTTGATTCGAGAGGAGCGAGTCCATAGTTAACGATGGTTGAAGGCAAGAACTGACCCAGGACTGGAGTGCCATCGATGTACTCAAGACCAAAGTTACCAGTGTTATAAGTAAAGGCGTTTGTGGCGAAGTTAACACCGACGAGCTCTAGAACAGTGATGAGCTGGGGAAGGATGCTTGCAGCGAAACTGTTCGTCTGCATGATCTTCAGAGCTGAGAAGGATAGGGTCAAAGGAGTAGCAATAGAGCTCTTGAGAGCGACGGCGTACGGCGAGAAGTTCAAAAGGTTTCCATTGGAGACGATGATGTCGAACTCATTATTGAATTGCTCGTTAAGGACGTAAGATAACCAGATAGGCTGCTGAGTTGTTTCGTAGCCAGGGAAAGATGACCCATAGAAGATACCGAGAGCAGAGGAGAAATAGCTGTGACGAATTGGGCTGTATCCGAGAGTAAGAGGGTTGAAGATAAATCCTGCTGGAGCATTGCTGTACGAAACCGCGAGTTGACTCACTGCCCATTGGAATGACTTTGACGAGCCAGCGTTACCGAAGCTAAAGGCGAGGATATTGTTAGCCTGACCAGCATTCAAAGTGCAAGGGAATTGCACCTCGATGTTCTTGTAGAAATCAGTGCCGCTGAACGAAGTGCTGAGGATTTGAACGTTATTTGCGGTTAATGTGAATGGAACGTTAGTAGCTGTGCCAGAAATGAACAGAATGAATCTGAGGTTAGCAGATTGAGTGGAGACCTTTGGTACAAGAGTGTAGGAAAGCGTGGCGGTCGGAGCAAATTGACCGATGCATGGGATTCAACCGATGTTAACGGTTCCAATGCTGCCGGAGCTGATCTTGAAGCTTGAATATCCAAAGTTAGTTCCAACAAGCTCGAGGTTCGTGACTGTTTGAGTGAAGAAGCTGGCTTTGATTAAAGAGTTTCTCACGCCGTATGGTGAAGCGGAGGCGAAGTTGAGGAGGTTGTTATTGACAACGATCACGTCCACAGCGTTGTTGAATTGGCCATTGAGGACGTAGGTGAGCCAGATAGGTTGCTGGGCAGCAGTGTAGCCAGGGAAGGTACCACCAAGGTGATTTTGAAGTAAAACAGTGAAATAGCTATTCACTACTTGGGTGTGGCCTCCTGTTGCGCTGTTAAAGATAAAGCCAACTGGCGCGTTGCTCAACGAGACGGCGACTTGACTGAATGCCCATTGGAATGAGTCAGATTGAGTTTCGAATGTGATACCGAGCTCGATTCCAGGTTGGCTTGAGCTGTAGCTGTATGGGAACGCGCATTCGACGTTCTGGTAGTAGCCAGTGGTTCTAATAACACTCTTGAACACATTAACGCCGTTGGCGGTGATGATCAAAGGAGCATTGACCTCATCTCCGAGCAAGAATAGCGTAAATCTGAGTGCGACGGATTGGGTGCTGCTCAAAGCGGTGAATTTCGTCGAAAGGACACTTGAAGGCGAGAAGTAACCGATAGCTGCGACGGAGTTAATATGAAGAAGTTGGAAGGGTGTGGTGCATGTGAAAGCAGAAGTATCGAAGTTGTCGCCGACAAGCAAAAGGAACGTCTTGGTTTGCGAGGTGAAGGTCTGAGCATAGTTATTCGCCTGGAATATCTTCAAACCAGAGAAGTCGTTGTTGAGGACAGTCGAAGCAGTGCCAAAGTTAAGAACGACGTTATTGAGAGCGATAATATCGATTCCGTTTTGGAATTGGCCGTTCAGAACGTATGTTCTCCAGATTGGCTGCTGGGCTGTGGTATAACCTGGGAAGGCATTGCTGTAGAAGATACCTAAGAGAGGTGTGAAGAAGCTGCTGCTTATTGGGCTGTATCCTCCGTTGTGGCTGTTGAAAATGAAGCCGAGAGGCGCATTGCTGTAGGTGAGCGCGAACTGACTGATAGCCCATTGGAATGAAGGCGCGTTCGAGCCTTGCATGTTGGTTGTATCAAAGCTGCAAGCAAGAGCAATCTCACTGCCGAGGTTGTAGCTCAGGGACAGAGGGAATTGCACTTCGACGCTATGGAAGAAATTGCTGCCGGAAAGTCCAACGCGAAGAACGTTGACGCCGTTAACCGACACAACGAATGGCGCGTTCTGGCAGGACCCGCTTACGAAGAGCATGAATCTCAACGCAGCTGATTTCGTGTATGAGAGCGGAGAGAGTGGGTATGAAAGCACGCTTGTTGCAGGGATTTGGCCAAGGACAAGCATCGAGCCGATGGTTGTGGTGCCGAGAGTACCAATGGACAGAGAGAACTTCGAGAATGAGAAGTTGTCGCCAACTAATTCGAGCACAGTACGAGTTTGAGCAGCAAAGACTGAAGCATAGTTTGAGGCTTGGAGCACTTGGATCTGGCTGCCTTGGCTGCTGTGGTCGAAGTTGAGAATAGCACCGTTGACCGAGATGAGGTCAAGGGAGTTGGTGAATTGACCGTTAAGGACGTAGTCAAGCCAGATAGGTTGCTGAGCGAGACCGCAGCTTGGGAACGAAGAACTATAGAAGACTGGAAGCACTGACGTGAAGTAGCTGCTGACAATTGGGGCATATCCACCTGAGACGCTGTTGAGGAAGAAGCCAACTGGCGCGCTGCTATAAGCGACAGCGAATTGGCCGATACCCCATTGGAACTTCGTGTCAGATGCCAAGAGAGAAGAGGTATCGAAGCTGAACACGAGTGGGATCTGTGATTGGCCTTGAATGTAGGTGAGAGGGAACTGGATTTCGATGTTCTTGTAGAAATCGGTGCCAGAGAGGAGCACGGAGAAGATCTTCACGTTGTTCGCCGAGACAATGAAAGGAACATTCGTGTAGGTGCCTTTGCCGTAGAACTGGAATCTGATGATACCAGTTTGCGTGAGTTCAGTCGGAGCCAACGAGTAGCTCAGAGTACTTGTGGAAGTGAGGTATCCGAGGATCGGGATTGAGTTGAAATAGACGATTCCGAATGGAGTCTCGCTCTTGAAACCAGACAAAGCGAAGTTAACACCAACGAGCTCAACAGACATTGCTGTCTGTGACTGGAATGTAGAGAAGAAGCTGTTCGCTTGAATGGTCGAGAGGGTAGTGAATGCGGTGTTCAGAGCAAGGGCGGAGGAGCGCGTAGGGATGCTCACTTCTGTGATCAGGTTGAGAACAACGCCTTTCACTGCAATAATGTCAAGTTCGTTGTTGAATTGACCGTTAAGCACATACGAAAGCCAGAGTGGTTGCTGTTCGGTGGTGTATCCTGGGAATGAACCCGCGTAGTAGGTCTGAAGCGCAACCGTGAAGAAGCTGTTAGACAGCGCGATATTTCCTCCAGTCAAGCGGCTCAGAATGAAACCGACTGGGGTGTTACTGTAAGCGACGGCAAATTGACCAATCGACCATGTGAATGGCAACGAGGAGAGAGTCACTCCTTCAGCGCTTTGGAACTGGAAGTTCAGCGCGAAGCTCGATTGCGATTGTGAATAAGCAAGCGGGAATTGGATTTCGATGTTACGGAAGAAGTTCGTTCCAGCTAATACAGTGTTCAGGACGTTCACGCCGCCCAAGGTGACTGTGAACGGCAAGTTAGAAACTGTTCCTTGAACGAAAAGCGTGAATCTGACGACACCAGCTTGCGTGTAAGTCAATGGAACGAGAGTGTACGTCAGGACGCTAGTGGATTTGAACGAGCCTAACGTTATAATCGAGCCAACTGAAGTCGTACCTAAGGTCACGCCTTCGCAAGCGAAGTTGGAATATCCGAACTTAGGACCGACGAGCTCTAGAACGGTCTTTGTTTGAGATAAGAACTGAGCGGTGTACATAGCAGTTGATAGGTAGGTCGTTCGAATGTTAGGGCTTCCGAGATTAAGGACGGTTCCTTGAACTGCGATGATATCGAATTCGTTCGTGAATTCACCGGAAAGTACGCTTGATAACCAGTTAGGCTGTGTCGAATATCCTGGGAAGGAGCCAGAGTAATAGAGTTGGAGGATGTTCGAGAAGTAGCTGCTAGCGACTGGAGTGTATCCGCCAGTAATGCTATTGAAGACCGAGCCAACTGGAGCGTTGCTGTAATGAACTGCGAATTGGCTGATAGCCCACGTGAACGAGAGGCTCGAGGCTTCGCTGCCGAAGCTGAAGACCAGAGGTCCCTGAGTTGAGCCTTTGCTGTAAGTGAGAGGGAATTGGACTTCGATATTGCGGTAGATGTTAGTGCCGGTGAGAGACACGGTGAGGACGTTCGTTCCGCCGACGGAGACAAGGAAAGGAACGTTTGTGAGAGTTCCGGTGAGGTATAGCGTGAACCGAACGATACCTGCTTGGGTTGAAGTGAGAGGCACTAGATCGTAGGAGCAGGTGCTGGTAGGCGTGAAATAGCCGATGCTTGCGACGTTATTCACAAAGACTAAGTTAATTGTGCTAGAGCTCTTGAAGTTTGAGTAGCTGAAGGTCGAGCCTACGAGTTCGAGCACGGTGAGGGTCTGCTTGTTGAAGCCTTGGAGGTATTTGTTGGCTTGGATGATTTCCACTGTGGAGAACTCGCTTGTAAGAGAAACAACACCAGTGGAGGTCTGGAAGGCGGTCGGGAAGCTGAGGTAGTACGGTGTCTTAATCTGCGCTAAGTTCAGGTTGAAGCCGTTGATAGCGATCATGTCGAAAGCGCTGTTGAATTGACCAGCCAAGACGTAAGGCACCCAAAGAGGCTGCTGCTCAGCGGCGTAGCCAGGGAACGAAGAGCTATAGAAGACGGACAAGAGTTGGTTGAAATAGCTGTTCACCAAAGGTACGTTTCCTCCGGTCAGACTGCTGTAGATATAACCCACTGGAGCATTGCTGTACGCAACAGCGAGCTGGCTCACAGCCCATTGGAATGAGGTTGATGACTGGTCAACTCCAACAAAACTGAACGAAAGAGGTAATTGGGCTTGAGATTGGCTGTAGGTGCATGGGAATTGAATTTCGATGTTTCTGAAGAAGTTAGTTCCGCTGAGGTATCCAGAAAAGACTTGGCGTCCATTGGATTGGATGAGGAACTGCGCGTTGTCCGCTGTGCCAGTCACGAAAAGCATGAATCTGACTGCCACGGCCTTGGTGCTGGAGATCGGGCTCAAAGTGTAGCTGATGACGTTAGAAGCAGAGAATTGACCGAGCACGACAATCGAGTTGATTTTGGTCGTTGTCAAAGCACCGCTGCCGCTCGTAAGTGCGAAGTTGTTGAAAGCAAAGTTGCTTCCAACAAGCTCAAGGACTGAGAGAGTCTTTGCGAAGAAGTTTGTTTGAACAAGGGAGTTTTGAGGACTTGCAAGGCCCAAGTTAGCGAAATTGACTAAATTGCCATTGATGGAAATAATGTCAAACTGGCTGGAGAATTGAGCGTTCTTAACAACCGCAAGCCAGGTTGGCTGGATGGTGTAGCCAGGGAACGATCCACCGTAATAGACTCCAAGCACTTGGGTGAAGTAGCTGCTCGAGACTGCGGTGTAGCCACCGGTAGCGCTATTCAAGATGAAACCAACTGGAGCGTTGCTGTAGTGAACAGCGACTTGACCAATACCCCATTGGAAGGTTGCCTTTGTGGTGCCAAAATTGAACGAAAGCATGATTTTCTCGGACGCTGCACAAGGGAATTGGACTTCAATGTTCTGGTACGAGGAGCTGCCCGTCAGGACCGTCGTGAGGACAGTAACTCCGTTTGCTTGGATATTGAAAGGAGCGTATGCAGGTGCACCGATGAAGAACAACGTGAATCTCAATGCTACGGCCTGGGTTGAGGAAAGCGCAGTAAAAGTGGTCGAAAGAATGTCTGCTTGCGAGAGCGTACCCAGGATCTGTAAGCCGCTGACGTAGGTCAACCCAAGCTTGGCGCCAGTACTGCAAGAGAACTGAGTGTAGTCGAAATCGGTGCCAATCAGATACAAGACCGTGCTGGTCTGAGCGAGGAAAGTGGAAATGAGACTTGTGCTCTGAAGCAGCTGGAGACTTTCGAAAGATGCAGTGAGAGTTATCATTGAAGGAGAAGCAGGGACGTTAGCGACGACAGGGAATTTAACCAACACTGAGTTGATGGAGATGATATCGATCTTGCTGTCGAATTGGCCGTTGAGGACGTAGTTGAGCCAGAGTGGTTGCGAGGAGTACCCAGGGAAGCTGCCTTGCAAATAAGTGCCCAGGAGTTGTGTGAAGTAACTGTTAACGAGTTGTACGTTGCCTCCGGTGGCGCTGCTATAGATGTATCCAACTGGAGCATTGCTGTAAGAGAACGCCATTTGGCTGACTGCCCATTGGAACGAAGTGGCAGAAGACTGCAACGAGGCGGTGTTAAAGGAGAAGGTCAGTCCTACGGACGCTGCGTTCTGGATGTATTTATAAGGGAATTGAACTTCAATGAAGCGGTATTCGTTGTTCGCGGTCAGCATGACGGTGAAAACGTTGGCTCCGTTGGCAAGGATGTTGAATGGAACGTTTGTGACCTGTCCGACAAGGAAAAGTTGGAATCTCAACGCGACTGCTTTGGTAGCAGCGAGTGGGTAAAGGCTCGTTGAAAGCACTGAGTTAGCAGCGAATTTACCAAGCACTGGAATTTCGTTAATGTAGGTGAGAGCGATCTGCCCATTAGTGCATGAGAAAGCGTCCAGATTGAAGTTCGTGCCGACGAGCTCGAGAATAGTCTCGGTGGTCGTGAGGAAATGAGCCGTAAAGGCATTAGCTTTAGCCAGACTGAAAGCAGTGCCAGCCAGATTCAGCAGATTGCCTCCAACTCCAATGAAATCGGTCTCACTGGAGTATTGCCCGAAGAGAACTTGGTTAAGCCAGATTGGCTGCTCTTTGTAGTCTGGGAAGCTACCAGCATAAAGGTTCTGGAGTAGCGGAGTGAAATAGCTGTTCATGATCGCACTGTTGCCATTGTTAACCGGGTTAAAGACGTATCCAAGAGGCGTGTTGCTATAATGAATGGCGACTTGACCGATTGCCCATTGGAATGATGAAAGTGAGACGGCTTTCGTAGCAACGACGGTTGGCACTTGGTTAAAGCTGACTGAAAGTACGATACCAGGCTGGCATTCGTTGACGGTGTACGGGAACTGAACTTCAATATTAAACAGCGAGCTTGAAGCGCTGAGGATAGCCGAGAAGACGCTTACTCCATTAGCGAGGATAGTAAGCGGAGCAGTACCCATTTGTCCTGAGGTGAAGAGACTGAATCTCATCGCAACGGTTTTCGTTCCTGTGATAGGGATTAATGTTTGAGTTACCACGCTGGTGGGAGAGAAGTATCCGATAGCAGGGATCGAGTTCATTGGGTAGACGAGACCGAACTCATTGGTGCAGGAGAACAGGCTGAAGTCGAGGTTCGAGCCGACGAGTTGAAGGATGGTCTTGCTGGAAGACAAGAAATTTGTGAGATAACTGCTGATAGAAGTTTGGAAGAGAGTAAGACTGCTCTGCGCGTTGGTGTACTTGATCTCTGCTGTTGGCGCGAACTTAATGAAGGAAGCAAGAGCGCTCGCAGAGCTGACACTAACCGTGTTAAGGTCCAAAAGAGTGCCTTTAACAGCGATGATATCAATGGAGCTGGTGAATGACCCACTGCGGACGTAGTTGAGCCAAATAGGTTGTTGAGTGTATCCCGTGAACTGTCCCGACAAGAAAACGTTCAAGAGGGTTGTGTAGTAGCTGTTCAAGAGCGTCATGGTGCTGCCACTCAAATAGTTGGAGATGTATCCAACTGGCGAGTTGCAGTGCGAGACAGCGACTTGGCCGATTGCCCATTGGAATGAAGCCCCAGATTGTTGGCTTACAGCGCTGAAAGAGAGAATAACCTGGCTGGAACCAGCGCTGTAAGTGTATGGGAATTGAAGTTCAATGTGTCGGTATTGGTCTTGTCCAGAGAGCACAACTTGCAAGACCTGCACGTTGTTTGCAGCGACATTGAAGTTGACGTTCTGCCAGTCTCCCATCATGAACAACATGAAACGAAGAGCGACTGATTGGGTTTGAGCGAGAGGTGTCAGCACAGTGAATAAGGTGTCAGAACCGCCGAAAGTACCCAAAACCGAGATCTCGCTGATTTTGATGATTGACATTTGTTTGGCGCAGCTAGCAGACCACAGGTTCAAGTCGAAGTTAGAGCCGGTAAGATAGAGGAAGGTGGAAGTTGACGCGAAGAACTTTGCGAGACTGCCAGAAGCCTGGAGACTCAGAAGCCCGACGCTGGTGCTTGGGAATGAGGTTAAAGCTCCGTTCACTGAGATGATATCAATCAAACTTGAGAATTGTCCATTCAGAACGTACGAAAGCCAAGATGGTTGCTCAGTCGCGCCTGGGAACTGTCCTTGGAAGTAGGTTGTAAGGAGCTGGGTGAAATAACTGTTAGAGACAGTGGTGAATCCTCCGTTAACACAGTTGTAGAGCGTTCCAACAGGAGTAGAGCTCAGAGAGACCGCGTACTCACCGATAGCCCATTTGAATCCAAGGGCGGAAGCATCAAGCGAACTTGTGCCAAAGCTGAAAACCAATGGGATTTCTGTTCCGCCAGCGGCGTTGAATTGAAGTTCGATGTATCTGTAGGTGTTTGTGCCTGTTAATACGGTGTTGAGGACGTTAACTCCATTCGCGGTTACAATAAATGGCACATTAGAGACTTGGCCGATAAGGAACAGAGTAAATCTTGTGGCGACAGATTGGGTGGTTTTCAAGAGAGAAATCGTTGTTTTGAGAACGCCAGTGGCCGTGAGTCCGCCCAAGGCTGAGAAACCTTGAACAGGAATGATTTGAAGTCCGCAGTTGGTGCTAGTGAAGGAAGAGAAATCGAAGCTGCTGCCGATAAGCTGCAAGTAGGTGCGTGAGTTGGAATAGAAGTTGGCATAAGTGCTTTGAGTGCCAAGGGTCGCGGCTTGCAAATATTGCAGATTATCGAATGCGCCAGTGAAAATGATCGCTCCTGCCTTCTTGCTGAGGCTGATGAGTTCGGTGCTGAGGGCGAATGGAGTGAGGTCAACGAGCTGGCCATTAATTGAAATGACGTCAATTGCGCTGTTGAACTGTCCGCTCAGCACGTATGAAAGCCAGATTGGCTGAGTTGAGTAGCCAGAGAAAGTTCCTTGGTAGTAGGTTCTGAGAAGCGCTGTGAAATAGCTGGTTTGGAGGGTGATCGCGTTGCCTGTGACGCTGTTAAAGATTGTGCCTACGGCAGTGTTACTCAACGAATAAGCGAGATCACTAATAGCCCATTGGAAGCTGGCTTTCGACGATGAAATAACCTTAGAATCGAAATGGAAGGCGAGCGAGAGAGAGCTGCCTTGTTGGCAAGCAAATTGAGCCTCGATGAGTCTGAATTCGTTCTTTGCGCTCAAAACGAATGAGAAGACTTGGGCACCGTTTGCGGTGATATAGAAAGGAACTTTTGAAGCCTGTCCGGTCACGTAGAGCATGAATCTCATCGCAACTGATTGTGTGCTGCTCAGAAGCGTAATACTTGTGCTTAGAGAAGCTGGAGCAGATAATTGACCGAGCGCTGGGATTCCGCCGATGTAGGTGATGCCTAGAGTGCCGGTGCTCAACGACCATGATTGGAGATTCATATTGGTACCAATGAGCAAAAGCCTGGTTTCCGTGGACTGCAGGAAGCTTGATCCGAAATTGTTGAATGATGAGCTGGACAGCGCCAAGCTTTCAATGTTGAGAATGACGTTATTCACAGAGATAATGTGGTTGAGTCCGCTAGAGCAGCCCGAGAGAACGAGTTGGAGCCAGGAAGGTTGCTGGATGTACCCAACGAATTGCCGGTTATTGTAAACGTTGAGCAACGCAGTGAAATAACTGCCTTTCAAATCGATGTGGCTGTTAGTAATGCTGTTGAATATCGTTCCAACTGGTGAGTTACTGAACGAGATCGCGAGCTCATTGATCGCCCACTTGAATGACTTATCCGAGATCGAACCGAAACTAAAGGCTAAGCTGAGAGCTTGGTCGGTTTGAGCGGCGAATTGCGCTTCGATGTGATAGAATGTGTTGGATCCAGTGAGCATTGACGAGAATACTGTAACTCCGCCAGAAGTGATAGTGAATGGAGCATTCTGGATGTTACCTATCAAAAACAGCTTGAATCTCAGAGCAACTGATTGCGTTGTCGAGAGAGTCGTGTATTGGGAAGTGAGAATACTGCTGCCCGTCATGAAACCAAGGACTGGCGTGCCTGAAAGCAGTTGGATTCCGAGTTTAACTCCCTTGCAAGCGAAATTAGTGAAGCTGAAACTGTTACCAATTAAGTAGAGGGAAGTGCTTGTCTGAGAATAGAATGTCGTGAGGCTAGTGGCGGTTTGAAGGGCTTGAAGACCTTGATAGTAGGCAAGGGTGTATCCGATGCTTGGGCCAGATAAACCGACAAGAGAAGCGCCGTAGTTGCCGAAGCCGAGTTCTATTCTCTGGCCGTTTACCACAATAATATCGACTAAGTTAGAGAATTGGCCAACTCTCACATACGACAGCCAAGTTGGTACACTCGTAAGCGTCGACACGGTAGAAGCGAGGTAGCTGTTAAACAACACTGTGAAGTAGCTGTTTTGAAGAGTGACGGCAGCTTTGTTGTAGACGCCTAAGATCGTGCCGCATTTCGTGCTACTAAGTACGAGTGCGACTTCACCAAGTGCCCATTGGAACGATGTTGAAGAGGCTCCGAGCGAGGAGAAACCGAAGCTGATTGAGAGCGATTTACTGGCTTGAGCCGTGAACTGAACTTCGATTAGTCTGAACTGGTTCATCGCGGTCAATTCGAATGACATCACATTCTTTCCGCCGCATGACACGTAGAATGGAGCTTGAACAGCTGATCCAGAGACGTAAAGACTGAATCTCAAGGCAATAGCTTGTGTAGATTTCAGAGTTGTGACGCTGGTGCTGAGAACGGATGTGGCCTCGAAAGGACCAATAAACTGGATGCCGTTGATTGCGTAAAGGCTAACGGTTCCAGCTTTGCCGAGCGACCAGGTAGAAAGGTCCATTTCTTCTCCTAGAAGCAGGAATGAGAATTTGTTGACGTTAGTGAAGCTGGTAATTTGCTTCTGGAAGTTGGCTGCTGTTTGCAGGGTGACCAGTTTAGAGTTGATTGAGATGAAGTCAGTGGTTCTGGAGAACAAGTTATTGACAACGCTGAACAGCCACATTGGCTGTTGGGCAGCACCAGAGAATCTTCCTTCGAGATTTGAGTTAAGAAGCATAGTGAAATAACTTCCTGTGACAGTGACTATTTCGCCTGTTGAAGCCAAAAGGATTGTTCCTACCTTTGTGGTACTGTATGAAATAGCGACGTTGCTCATTGCCCATTGGAACGAAGCAGTGTTGCTTTCGGTCTTGAAATTGAAGGAGAGGAGAATGGCCTGTTGGCTATTGGTTGCGAATTGGAACTCGATGTTGAGGATTTGGTTGGTGCCAGAGAGAGAAGATTGGAAGACGTTCACTCCATTAGCAGTGACCAGGAACGACTGGCTGCTACACTGACCGACCAAGTGCAGAGAGAATCTGTAGATGGCAGCTTGGGTTGTCGAAAGTGGGTAGAGAGAGGTCGTTACGATGCTTCCAGGGTTGAACAAACCTATGACAGGAATGCTTTCGAGATAGACCAGGGAGAGGCCAGTGCCGCAAGCGTAGTTGGCGTAATTGAAGTTAGAGCCAATGAGTTGAAGGACCGTGTAGAACGAGGTGGTGCTGACCTGGTTTCCGGTGGAAAGAACAACGGCGTTGCTGCCAGCGGTAACGATTTCGCCATTGATCGAGATAATGTTGAATGAACTGGCGAAATTGCCTCCGAGAACGAGTTGCAACCATGATGGCTGTGTAGCATAGCCAGGGAATTGAGCTAGGTAAAGTGAGTTGAGAAGCAGGGTGAAGTAGCTCGTGGAGACAGTTTCAGTTCCGCCAGTGGCAAGGCTGAAGATCGTGCCGACTGGTGTGCTACTAAGCGCATATCCAACTTCAGAAATTGCCCATTGGAAGGAAGTTGAGACTGAGCCGAAGCTGAATGACAATTGAATTTGGCTGCTTTGCACGGCTGCGAATTGGCACTCAATTTGGTAGAGGCTATTACTCATCGATAGCGTCGTGGAGAAGACAGAAGCACCGTTGGCAAGGATCGTGAAAGGCGCATTTGTCGCCGTTCCAATAATGTGGAGCGTGAATCTATAAGCAACGGCTTGAGTGTTCTTCAGAGTCATGAATGACGTCGTCAGGGTGCTTGTATGCGAAAGACCGCCGAGAACTTGGATGTTATTGATGTAGAACAGGGTCAAAGTGCTGTCTGAGCACTTGTAGTTCTGGTAGCCGTAGTTGCTGCCAACGAGTTCAAGAACGACCAAGTTCTGAGAGTAGAAGGTCATTAACTGCGAAATTTGCGATGTCTGGAGAACTTGCTGATTCACAGGAACAAGACCATACGAAGCGATCACAGAAGAGGTGGTGAAGGTAAGTGTGACTCCGTTCACCGAAATGATGTCGACGAGGTTACTGAAGAGACCGTTTTTCACGTAAGTCAACCATGTAGGCTGGGTTTCAACTCCAGGGAAGCTGCCGAGGTAGTAGCTGTTAAGGAGGACCGTGAAGAAACTAGTGGTGACTTTACTGAAGCCTCCAGTGGCAGTGTTGTAGATATGTCCAACTGGAGCGTTGCTATATGCGTAGGCGACCTCCGAAATTGCCCATTGAAGAGAGGAGTATTGGGTTGCATGGAGGCTCGATTGTGAGATCGAGAACGCGAACAGGATTTGGCTCTGAGTCGATTCAATAGGGAACTGAACCTCGATGTGCTGGAACTCATTCGAACCGGTGAGATGGACGGTTAGCACGTTAATATCGTTGGCGGTGATTTCGAAAGGCACGTTCACCCAATTTCCGCTCATGAGCAATGTGAATCTGAAAGCGACTGATTGGGAGCTTAACCATGAAGAGAGTGGAGGTCTTATGGTCGTTGTGAGGACATTGTCATATGAGTACATACCGAGTACGGTTCGTCCATGGAATTGAGTGATGCCGTGCTGGCAGCCACAGGAGAAGGAGCTAAAATCGAAGTTTTGCCCAACAAGCAGCAGTGTGGTGTGAATGAGTCCTGTCAAGCTCTGAGAAACGGATTGAGCAGTCATAGCGGTAGTTGACAGTTGGATCGCATTGCTGTTCACCATGATGATATCAAGTTCGCTGCTGAAAATGCCGAGTTGAGTCTTCTGGAGCCAGATTGGTTGTTGCGAGTATCCAGGGAAGCCAGAGACGTAGATTGTGTTCAACAACTGAGTGAAGTAGCTGTTCAAGAGCACGGAAGTACCACCAGTCTGAACATTGTAGATCTGGCCGACCGGGGCGTTGCTGTAGACGATAGCGACGTCGCTGATAGCGTATTGAAGGAGAGAGGTTCTGTCCTGCAAACCGAAGGCGAGTACGATTTTTTGGCTTGCGCCTGCCGCGAACTGCATTTCTAAATCGACGTATTGGTTGGCGCCGTTAATCACCGTGCTGAGAAGGAAAGCATCGTTAGAATTGACTCCGAAGGCTACATTGTTCCAGACGCCATAGATATGAAGTCTCAACCTGAACGCAATACTTTGGGTGCTAGCAACAGTGTTCAGAGTCGTCGAGATGACGCTATCAGCAGAGAAGACACCATAGACTGGATACCCATTGAAATAGGTGATGCCAACGGTCTTTGTGTTGCAAGTGAAGCTGCTGTAGTCGAAATTCGAGCCGATCAGAAACAATCGAACCGGCATTAACGTCGTTAGAGTGGATAGCGAGGTAGCAGCTTTGGAAATAGTGATAGCAGCTCTATTCACTACGATGATATCTCTATCTGCTTCGAAGAGGCCGAGAGCCACTTTATTCAACCAGACTGGTTGGATCGCGCAATCTGGGAACTGCTGGTTGAAGATCGTGGTGAGCAAGAGTGTGAAGAAGCTTCCAGAGACGCTCGTAAACGACTTTGAGGCCACGTTGTAGATCTGTCCGACTTTGCCGTTGCTATAGACGACAGCGCAATCGCTAATAGCCCATTTCAGTCCAGAATATTGCTGGAGGGCAACAGAAGAGGACCCGAGGGAAATACCGAATGCCATGGTCTGCTGAAGGGTTGAACCAAGGGCGAAGTGGAGTTCAATGTCATGATATGAGTTCGTTCCAGTGATCATTGTTTTGAAGATGCTGGTTCCACCAACCGTGAATCCGAAAGGAACGTTAACCCAAACACCTGACGTGTGGAGTCTGAGTCTGAACACGCAGGATTGAGTGCTAGAAATTGAGCTGAGGGTGGTGGAGATCACGCTTGAGCTCGTGAAAAGGCCAAACACTGGGAAACTATTCAAGTAAGTGATTCCCGCTGAGCCTATCCCTTTGAAAGAAGAGTAATCGAACTGTGTGCCGATGAGGAAGAGTTTGAAGCTGATAGCGTTAGCGATACTCGAAGCTGTCACTCCTTGGGCGTAAGCATTGCTGCCTCCGAGGATGTTGGTGTAGATAAGGTTCTGCTGTCCCGAGGTGAGGGAAATAACGGTGCCCTTCACAGCAATGATATCGAAAGTTTGCGTGAATACTCCTTGGACGACCTTGCTGAGCCAGGCAGGTTGAGTTGGGTAATCAGGGAACTGTTTATCGAAGTTCGTGTTTAGCAAGGTAGTGAAGAAGCTGGTTGATATGGTAATGTACGAGCTTGAAGACTTCTGGTAGAGTTGTCCACAAGGAGCGTTACTGAGAGCAAAAGCAAAGTCGCTAACTGCCCAGGAGAACGCACCTGACGTTAAGAACGCTGAGCCCTGACCTGCGGAGATACCAAAGCTGAGATTTATTGTCTGGAGACTAGTCACAGCGAATTGCACTTCGATATCTCGGAAGGTGTTCGTGCCAGTGAGCATCGTCGAGAGGATCGTGATTCCGCTGGATTGGAACGCAAAAGGCACGTTCGTCCACGACCCGAGTAGATACAACCTGATTCTCAACGCGGCTGATTGAGTGTTCGACAGCGCGGTGAACTGGCGAGAAATGATAGCTGGACCTGAGAATGGACCAAGCACTTGAAGGCCATTGAAGTAGGTGACTCCTGCCTTGCAGCTTTCAAATCTGAAGCTGGAGTATTCGAAGTTGGATCCGACGAAAAAGAGCGAAAACACGCCTGCTTGGTTGGAAATTTGTCCGCTTCCACCACCAGTCACTGGATTCTGGTGGACAACGAGATGATCTGGGTTTGAGCTACCGTCAGCCCACACGGGAACGTCACCGTGGCCACTACCAGAGCCTAGCTGTTTGAATATGCCGCCTCCGACGTATTTGCAGTCTCCTGTGGAAGGATCACCGATGTGCTCGACTGGACAGTTGCTGAAGTGGTAGCCAATGTCAGAAATAGACCAGCTTAGAGAATCTATCCCTTCAGTGTCGCAAGCGAACAAGAGGTTGAAAGCATCTTCGCCCATAGGAATTTGAACTTCAACGTCCTTGAAGAAATTGGAGCCTCTGAACTCGTTTTGGAAAACCGTCTTTTCATTCGTGTTCACCCAGCATGGCTGTCCTTTCCAATCGCCGATGAGGTAGATCCTGAACCTGAGAGCAACGGACTTAATTGCGGTGGAGAAAGAGCTGACGGAGACCGTTCGAGTGACTCTAGTGTCTCCACCCAGCATTCCAAGCGGATGATCATAAGGAGAGTCCTTCCTGGTGCCCTCCACTTGGTAATTATCAACTCCATTGCGGCTTTTTCCGAGTTCGTACATGGTGTTCTTGTTGGCCAGGCTTCTATCAGACAAGCTGCTGTCTGAGGCGCTCAAATCATCAGAAGCCATTGAGGAATCGCTTCGTAAAGGCTGTTGGCGTTGTGGGTCCGGAGGACCTTGACGCGGGATTCTATTCTGAACTGCCTCAATGGTAGACACACCTATGTGTTACAAAAGTTAAAGTTAATCAAAGGGAAATTTGTGTTGTAGTTGTACTGAGGAGCAGAATTAATAAAGCAAATGCAGAGAGGGATGTCTTCATGTTTTGTTATCTATCTATACACAGAGGTATCTTTGATAATAAAAAAAATGCAATTTTGAAAAGAGAGTTGTATTATAATTTTCCGGCTTGTCCTACTTATACTGCCTCGCCTCTGAAACGGGCCTTTTATTCAAACAGTTATCAGCAGGGACGCTGAATTAATTTCTAGATTAAGGAAAAAACAAGATTTGTTTTCAGTTAACGAGAACTATGATCCAAAGATCGTTTAACGAATAGCCACATTAAAGAAATTTTAAAATCCAGCAAACGAGATGGTTATTCGAATTTTAATTTTTTGTGAAAAAGTAACGTACTTCAATACTGATATCTCAGTTTTGAATCAAGCTAATTTTTTTCTCGAAAATTGAACTTTCGAAAACAATCGAAATATATTAATTCTGTTCACTCCTGGTAGTAAGTAGAATTATTCGGATCCAATATCCTTGACATGAAAAATACTGTATAATCAGTAAATTTATTATAGTGGCGGAGGGACGATGGAGAAAAATTGTTGCTGGAGCTCCAGAGAGTAATTGCGAACCCTGTCGTTTCTTGATAAAAATATTTTTAAATCGCAGTGTTAGCCATGATGAGCTCGGATTCCTGTGGACGGTCTTCCAAGAGTCAAGAAAGATGGCTCAGGCAACTCACATTAAAGAGAAAAGTTTTGAACATAGATAAATCGAAAAGTACCTCTGTTAAAAATTAAGTAGTCTCGGAATACTGAATGTTACTCACTCAGCGTTACTTTTGACCATGTTGGGATGAAATGAGCTAGGTTCATACTTTCATACTTGCTAAAGGACGCAAGGTGATGAGGAGAGGAGCAGTGTACTATGTGAGATCTGTTTTTTTCAGAAATTGCCGAATTTTCGAAAATTTTGCAAGGCTAGTCAGTTTTCTGGCTAAGAACTCCGGGAAAATGATTTTAGGGTGCTTTATTAACGAGAAATCCCCTTCTTTGACGAGCAATTAAAGGCAACGTGAGAAATGTGAGAATTTTGTCATCAATTCAAATTTTTCAGTTTATTAGGTACCTAAATGCTCTAGTTAGAGTTAGTATTAAATATTTTGTGAATTAGAGGGATGCCCGTCCATAGTTCTATTGCCTCCTTGAAATGTACTGTTGAAGATTAGGTTCATTTTTATCTTTGACTTTTAGCGAATGGTTTAAAGCAGATTCACTTATTTATTCGAATGAGCAAATACATTCAAATTACAAAGATAATGGATGCTTAACAGTCTAGCAGAGTCTAAAAAAAAGGCTCTCTTGGTTCGGAGCTGAATCTGAACGCTATGGTTTATATGTTTTGTGGGAGAAATTATTGAGAGATTTAGCGTTTAGCAAATAAATATTTGATAGTATAACAGCTAGTGAATATCTTTATGTGACAGTTTAGAGAATAGACCCATTCATGCATTGTAAATCCCATTCTCATCGGTCCTTTCTCAGTGATATAATTCTTATTTGATTTTTTCATGTCGGCTGACTGTCTGGAGATGTTTTGTGAACATTTGGTGTTCTTAGGAACTTTTTACATTGAAAAGCAGTACTTTAAATTACTTCTTTAGAAATTTCTACCTCTGATTCAGTGTTACTGAATACGAAGGAATTTTTTATTTTTTACTGTTTCAGTTTTGCGCGCACAACAATTAATAGGTAGACTGTTGACTAGACAACTCCTTCTCATTAAGCTTTCCGCTCTTCTTCTCAGCAAAGAGAAGGTTAAGATCACAAAAAAATATTCTATACCCATAGCGTTCTGAATTTATCGAACAGAGTATCTTATTTCGTCTCTTGATAGAGACGTATTAGAATGAACATTAGCTATTGAAGAAGTAAGATAAAGTTGATGATTTTCGCAGCCTACTCTCAGAATGACCACGATAGTTTCGGATGGCTCTGACCATAGTCCCTTAGAGAGGGCCAGCAAGTCTACTGAAAATTCTTCAATCGTTTTCGATTTTTTCTCTTGAGTTTATCTAAAACGATTCAGAGTTTTTCCTTGCCTTAAGCAGAGTTTCGCCAACAAAGAAGTCGCCTCTCATCGATTTTGAAATTGAAAATATTGATTTGGTCTGCAAAGTTTATAGAAACCGTGAGAATAGATGCCTATATGACGATTATTTGAGATAGTTTGTTGCCAAAATCTACGAGATATCGTAACAATTGTTAGTGATGAAAAAAGCTTTCATAATTTGTTCATGACTTCCATTGTAATTCTCGCACAGACATTGATTCATAAGGTTAAACCACATCTTCTGTATTATTTTTCAATAGCAGCAAAGCATATTGGGTAGTGAAACAAAAGTTTTATTTTTGCATCAACTTCATGCGACACATATTTGGTTTGAAAGCTTTAAGTCGAGCCGAAACCCAAAAACAAGTAAAATTTGTGATTTTTTATTCCAGCACCGCCTTTGTCGCGAAGAGGTATTGAATCGAAATAACAAATAAAAAGATGGTGGACAAGAGACACAAAACCACTTTTTCTACCTACTAATTTAGTTTT
>ENA-UOUE01000583-UOUE01000583.1-compost-metagenome-genome-assembly--contig:-NODE-583-length-28646-cov-11.848822_pt1 | contig 28646 bp, 22 predicted proteins | sample MGYA00238146_ERZ747223 | MGnify/ENA primary metagenome ERZ747223 (study PRJEB28781, sample SAMN06268865) | compost metagenome | isolation source: single cell | place: USA: California, Emeryville, Joint...
AATACAAAAAGTTCAAGGCCCGAATGTTTCTTATTGTGAGTCTTGAAATAATCAAAAACGGTAAACTTTTTTAGAACACGAACTTATATTTCATGGAGTAGTAAAATTACTTGAGAAATATGAAAGGAATATGGATGTCCAGCTCTTACCAGGAGGCCAGAGTGAATTTTACATGCTTAATTTGTCGACAGCAGAGGGTGGGAAAAAACAGGGTTACAAATATTTCCTTCAGAAAACGAAGTTCGAATGTAATTTAAAATGTGTTGGAACAATCAATTTATAATTCAAATAAAACGAAAAATTAATCGAATGATCTCAGGCTCTATTTTGAAGGATCTCCTTGAGTGCGATGTAGCAATCATCGGCTCAGGTATCGTCGGCTTATCTTGTGCAGCGTCTATTTTAGAAAGGAATCCTAAAAAAAAAGTCATTGTCTTAGAGAGAGGACTCTTACCTACTGGTGCAACTACAAAGAACGCTGGAATCCTGTCTATTGGAAACTTTATAGATATTCTGGAAGACATAAAAGAAATAGGAGAGGCAGAGGTTCGGAGAAAAATTGAAAATCAGCGCAGAGGGATCAACAAACTCCTCGAACGCCTTGGAACAGAGGCCACTGACTACCAACTTAATGGAACTTATGAATTGTTCAATGATAACGACCTCCATCTTGTCAACGAGATAGACAAGGTGAACAAAGTACTTTTGCCTGTTTTCAAGGAAAATGTGTTTTCTCTTGACAATTCCAAAATACAAGAATTCGGTGTCAACGACAAGGTCGTGAAGGCCATAGTCTTCAGCAAATTCGATGCCACGATCGATTCTGGCAGAACAATTAAAAACCTCCTGAAATATACTCGAAATTTGGGTGCTATTATTATTACTGGGGCTGAGGTTGTGAGTTATGAGAAAGCACCTACTAAAGGGGTAATTGTGAAAATGAAGAAGCCCTTTTCGAGTATGGATGGCGAGAAGAATTCATGCCATTGTAAAAAGCTCATAATTGCGACCAATGCTTTCAGCAACCCAATTTTGCATCAAAAAGTGGATCTGGTTCCAGCTCGAGGTCAAGTATTCGTGACAAAACCTATTCCTGGATTAAAAATTAAGGGAGCATTCCATTTTGAAGAGGGATATTATTATGGTCGAACGATCGGAGATCGTGTCCTATTCGGAGGCGCCCGAAACACGGATTTTGCCGGTGAAACAACAGAGAGGTTTGAAAACACCGAAAAAATTATCACAAGAGTAAAACAAATCCTGGAAGAGGTAATACTCCCGAATCACAAGGTTGAAATTGAGCATCAATGGGCAGGAATCATGGGCTTTGGCCGGAAATCGAAACAGAGGATTATTGAGGAACTCGAAGAAGGTGTCTTTTGTGCAATACGATTTTCTGGATTCGGTATGTCGATTGCTACTCACGTTGGAGAAATGTTCGGTGAGATGGTTTTGAGCGATAACTTGCATCCTTCTCCGAAACTTTAGAAGTTTTAAAAGCGTCAGTACTTCAAGAAGAGAGAAAAGACTACTCACTCTCTAATTCGAACTAAGAAAGAAGTTGACTATCTTCCTATCAAAATTAATTGCATTTATCCGAATGGGTTATTTCTCGTAATAATAAGCCATTGTAAGCCAAAAACTTTGAAAAAGTAAATTTAACCATCAAAGGGGACCAAATAATAATAACAAACACAACTAAGCTCGTAGCTTCGAATTACAACAAAATATTTTTTTGAAAACTTGAGCCTTTGATCTGATCATGCAGAATTGAAGATAATTATCAATACATTTGAAGAGCCATTCCATTATGACAAAACGAAAGGTGCTACTAATAGGAGAATTCGGCACTTGAGAGCACTTCTTTTAGAGATATATTGAAGAAGGTGTAAAAGTGAGTGTTCCAAAGGTACATGAAATATGAAAGTGCAAAAAAAAACTTAATGTTTATGCGTAAAGTTCGATCAGGAAGGAGAGTGCAAAAACAAAATTCCTAAAATATTAAACTCATAAGATATTTCTTTAAATGAGGAAAAATAACTTGAAAAAATTGAGCATTTTAATTCACCACCCCTTACTACAGTAAAATTTGCTGCACTCACATTCTGACACCTTCCACATTCTTGCTTGTGCTTCTCATTAAATTCTCTTTTATTTTTCCAGGGAACCTTTGGAGGAGAGGAGAGCCGCTAATTTTATACCCGAATGCTTCTGGCCATTTGCATGAATATTCTAAAGTTTTAATGTTAAGGAACTGCAAGTTGTTAGATTAGAGAAGCTGATCTTCTGATCAACATGCCATACCTTCAGCACCAAAAGGAAATTTGATCAATCTTCCTCAACTAAGAGTAAGCCGCTACAACTTATACTGTGAGTCGATCATATATGAACTCGGAAAATTGATTGGATAAAAAAAAAAGTTGCTTTTAGTCACCTCAGTCTTATCCAAAAATTTATATCTCTGCATAAATTATATCTGAGAATCCTTATCTATCAATTAAGCAGATGATTCAGCAATTTAATGCTGCAAACCTCATCAAGTTATTGAGACTGTGATCGAAAATATCCAAAAAATTTTGATAATACGAGAACTGAGGCTCAAGGCAAGGTTATTAGACGTTTTTGGATGAGTAATGCTAAACAATTGTTAATTTGAAAATTTTTGAAAGCTATTCTTTTCCATTCTCTTGATAAATTTCTTTTCGTACTTTTTTAAGTAGTATTTCTCGCAAATGTGTGCCTAAAGCATTGAAATAAAGCTTAATGTTCTTGAAGTAAGGACTAATGATGTCATCAAATTGAAAATGTTCAACCAATATATATATGTCTTCAAATTGACATGTCATCACCCAATATACGGTTAACACTAGAAGGCCAAGTGATAGACCCTCATTTTTCTCATGATCTCTCCCTTAATTGAGGAAGAGTCAGAAAATAACATCAAAGGCATCATTTTTTCATCCAAAGTTGCTCTCTTAGGGAAAAATGTGACCCAAAGGACAGTCTCAATGCTCTCTATTTTAAGTAAATTGGACACCTTCCAAAATTAGTATTGTGAAAAAAGTTTCAGTGAGCTGCGATGTTAATTAATAAATTAATAAACATTCAAAAACTGATTCTTTTTTTAAAAGACTCATGTTTAATACTCAATTATGAGAAGTTGCGATGATAGATTTTGATTATTTAAATTTCTGACTTTTAAAATTTTATTTAAAGGAGGCTTCTTTTGAATCCTTTGATGGAGATACTGAAGTTCGATAGTTCAATCTCTCGGACAAGCTATGTGCTATCGCTTGGGATCAAATGAATTTTATAGTTCAGAATTAGATATAATTTTTGTGTATAACTGTTTGAAGTTTGGAATTAAAAATTATTAGAACGTTAATCAATTGAATTTTTTTGGCCAGAGAAATATTTAATTAAGGTACTTCGTTAGAAACTTTGAGAGCAGGCAAACTTTATTTAATTTCCTTTTTCTCGGGGTGCCTTATTAACATTTTTTTTTAGAAAAATATTCCACTGAAGCCCTGATGTATCATCCACGAGTGAAGCTACTAGTACTCACTTTCCTATTGTTTGTGGCAATCAAAGCAAATAATTGTCCTCAATTAAAAATTGATGGCAAGGATACTTGGAAAATTACGTTAACGAGAGCAGCAATATATTTCGAGAATGAAAGCGACAAAAATGGTTTTTATATGATGCCAGTTAATAATTTGGAATTATCAAACTATGTGCCTTATGTCCGATTTTATGGGCCTGGAAAAATATTTCTCAACCCTCCTCCACCTTCAATGGGATTTAATTTATCAAATCAGTTCAGTATTGATGGGAACTACCTCAAAATTACTGAGACTTTACCGTCTTATCGTGAAGTCCTCGGACAACCAAGAGACACCTATGTTACCACATTTGATTCCACTAAAGTATGCGCTGGTTTCGGGCATACTAATACTACAGAATACTTTGGGATGTGCCCATATGACGACTGGTTCTCAGATCCCACCACCTGCCTATCCTATATTTGTTATCCGTCTTACTGTGCCTGTAATTGTACAACTTGCTCTCAAACGGACCAAACAAACTGTACGTCGTGCAATTCAGGCTATTTCCTGCAAATTGAATCTAAAAGGTGCCTAGACGATTGTACTATTGGTTACAAAAATTACACCGACAATACTTGCTACTCGTGCGACAGCGCTTGCAGTTCATGCAGTGGTCCAAGCAACCAAGAATGTAGTGTCTGTGCTCCTGGCTATTATTTGCAGCCTCAGCCCTTAACTACGTGCCTTAGATCTTGTCCACCTGGATCAGTTGCAGATTCGGACTCAGGCAGCTGTCTTGCTTGTGGAACTGACTGCCTCACTTGCTCTCTCAAAGACAAAACCTGTGCTGCTTGCAAACCAGATTATTTTCTCCAACCGAACTTGATCGATTGTACCTCGGTTTGCGGCTCAGGTTATTATGAGAATTACACGAATAACACATGTCTCTCTTGTAGTCAGAGCTGTTCAATTTGTGCAAATCCTTCAAATTGCTCACAGTGCTTTTCTGGATACTACCTTACTAATTTCAGCAATGATGCTAATGCATGTGAGAAGTGTCACACAGCTTGCGAGACTTGCTTCGATGATCTTGCATCAACTTGCATCTCATGTAGCTTCGGATATTTCCTGCAGCCTTCGCCGAATCAGTATAGTTGTAATTCTTCTTGTCCTTCTGGATACTATGCTGACTCTTCACGCAATAAATGCATTCCTTGTGATAAGGCTTGCTCGACTTGCACAGGAGAAACGCAGAATAATTGCACAGAGTGCAATGCAGGATTTTACCTTCAGCCTCTCGCTCCGACAACATGTATAAATTCTTGTCCCTCAGGATATACGACAGATATCTCCATAAATCAATGTACTCCCTGCGATCTTAACTGCAAGGAGTGCTCACAATCAGTTTCAAATTGCACATCTTGCGACTCAGGCAAGTATCTATATCAGAATGAATGTGTGACGATCTGTCCGGATGGGTATTATGAAAATTCGACCACGAATATTTGCGAAAAGTGCGATCAAAGTTGCAGTATATGTAGAGGAGCATCACAAGATCAATGTACTGAGTGTTCTTATGGTTACTTTTCCGTACCTGATCAATCTACATGTGTGAAATCATGTCCCTCGGGTTACTGGCTAAATGTTTCGATACTTACATGCTCTCCATGCTGCAAAGGTTGCTCGAAATGTAAAGACTCTGATTGCAACAGCTGCATTGCTTGCCAACCGAGCTATTTCTTGCAGCAGCTTCCACCCTTGTCAGCAATCTGTATGGAGTCTTGTCCCAATGGCTATTGGCCGGACTTTTCTTCGAATATTTGCTCACCATGCCATCCAGCTTGTTCTAGCTGTACTGGTCCCAAGGGCACCGATTGCGCCTCCTGTAGCCTAGGATATTTTCTGCAGCCCAATTCTAGTACTTGCCTTACAAGTTGCCCTCCAGGGTATTATAATGACTACGCCAATAATCAATGCCTTCCTTGTCCAACTTCGTGCACTACTTGCTGGGGACCAACTGAATGCTCTGCTTGTGTAAGAGGATATTATTACGAGAAACTTTCAAAGAAGTGTTTTGAAACATGTCCTCAAGGTTATTGGGTTAATTCAGAAAATTCTCTTTGCTCTGCATGCGACCCAACTTGTTTGACTTGCACTTCTGGTGGTGATAGAAACTGTACCTCTTGTAAAACAGGATTTTACCTTAACAGCTCCTCATCATCTTGCCAAAAATATTGCCCCTCGGGTTATTATATGAACCCATCGAGTAATACTTGCGATCCTTGTAATCAAGCTTGTACAAGTTGTTATGGACCGACCCAGAGCGAATGCTCAAGCTGCAGCACAGGATTCTCACTTATTACCTCTTTGAACACATGTTGTGCTGATCAAATTGAGATTTCGACGAGCTCTTTAGAAGACGCTTGTGCTCAAGCAGGCAAAACAAAGAAAGTCAACAGTTGGTCGTTGACAGTTCTTGGATTATATATTCTTTGGGTAATGATTACGATCATGATCATCCAAACTACTAAGGCTAAAGAAATCTGTTTAATCGAATCATTCAAAAAGAAGCTCAACTCTGGACAAATCAAACCTCAGAAATCTTATATTCTTGTCATATCCTGCTTAATTACCCATCCCCTCCTCTCTGTCTATCTATTCAAAGGCAGTAATTCCGTCAGCAAAGTACAACGGACTTGGATTTACTTCGTAAGGTCTCTTACAATATTAATTTTGTCTTCTCCTTTCGTGGACACAAAAAACAAGGTAACCCAAATCATCAAAACAAAATCCACTTATGCAATCACTTTCATATAGAGCTCAAATTTCAGTTTCGCCGTTCAATTCAAATCATTTGATATCTTCTTATTCCTCGCTCCTTTTTTTATCATCATGCCCTTGAATTCTCTACTTCACAGAATTCTCAGATATTCAAGAAGGATCAAGTTGGAACTTGCTAGCAGGTACAATTTTCTCACTGAATTCTATGCATACAAATCTCAAAATTTCATAGAGTAAATAGTGGGCAATCTGCTCCAAAGTTAAACTTTTATGAGAAAGCACAAATCAGAGTAGGAGGATATTTGCTGGGTGGATCTGCTTTCGTCGCAACAATTGCTATATTGGGATTTTCATTTGGAAATAGTAATCAAGAGCAAATACTGTGGGGGGCAAATTGGCTAAAGTTAATGTTGCAAGACCTCTTTTTGTCTCCAATTGTAGGAGTGTTAGGCAATTTTCTGATCATGAAACTCATTTCAGATCATAAAAGTGCTTCTGAACGCATTAAAAAAGTGTTGAAAATGCTTGCTGATCATGATATCTCACTCTGTTTAAACGTTCTCAGTGGAAAAAGAGACGATAGCCTGACTCGAGAGCTTGGAGTATATAATATTAAAGTGAATTTCAGCTAACAACTATGCACTAGTTATCGAACACAGCTTCCCTCTCTTCTCGAGGCGGAATAACCCTTTCATTACGTTCAGCGCCAACTGAAGAAATTGATCAAACAGCTCGACAACAGCTGAGTCCAGTTCACATCAGAATTGGAAGCTCTCAAGTAACACAAACCTTAACATATATTACTTTGTTAATAAAATAAATCATCTAGTTACCTGAGGTGAGCCCGACAAGTACTTCATTAATCAGACATCGAAATCATCAAGAAATCACAAGTCCCAGATTGGAGATATTTTCCCAAGAAAATGTACATTGATTCACTATAATAATTCAATTACATATATCTTTAGGACTTTCCTATTCAAGTATTAGAGGATATGGGGCAAGACGTAGTTTCTGGTAGGGTAGAGATTGATGATTTTCACAAAAAAAGACCTGAGGTTCAATTCACTGCTTCAGAAAATGACAATTATCGATTATTCTAGGATATCATCGAAGAAGAGGAAGAAGAAGAAAAATACGAACAAAACGAAAGAAATATAGGCGAAGGATGTGAGAACTTCGAAAATGAGGATAAATTAGAAATCTTTCCTGAAGTCAACCCAAGTTCTCCGGAAAACAGTTTTGCGCGGGATGCGATGAGCATTTTGGTAAAGCTCGAGAGTGTAAATCCAGCAATATCGTCACATCACGTGCAAACAGTAAGCGACTCGATAATGTGTGATCAGGGTGTGGAATTATCTAAAGGAGAAGAAGATGAAGGTTTGAGTATCCCTGACGCTGAAGAGAGAAGGTCTGAAAAGCAGGTTTCTTGATTTTATTTCTTCACTTCCGAACGTACTTATTTTCTTAATGCATCATAGGAATCTCGAAGCCAAACGAATCATTCTAAAGAAATTGTCAAAGGAGATGATGAAAATATTTCCTAGTAAATTTGCTTAAATTTGGGAATACTGGGCCACATATAATATCAGCAATTGAATTTTCGAAATCGCTCCACCGACTTGTGAATATATATATTATATTTATATATACTTTTTATCTAATAGTATATACATCAGTCAGTGCTACCTTCTCAAAGAAATTGAACTCCTTCTGCTACCGAATAAATTAAGAAGTTAAAGCCACCTAAACTATTTTTAATCAAATATCTCATGATCTCACTGATAACATAGAAAGACACGAGTTTTATTTCTCTTGCATTGCAAAAGTGCAAGTTCCTGTCGTTAACAAGCCAATAGGTAGCCTTTTGAAGAGACTCTATTACTATGGTTCTGTACCTTTTTCTGTAAATTTTCGAACTCAATAAGTAACTCCTCTATCTCGTATTCTCCCCTCCATCGCAATTATCCTTATCATATCTTAAAGTTAGAATCAAAAAAGAAGACAAACAGCTCGTCATCATCAGAAGTTGCAAAAGTCTAATCCAATTTTGATTTTGTTTTATTAAAAATCACATTCACTTGTTGAATCAAGCAACACACTAATTCTTCGCATACTATTTAGCAAAATTATCTTTCTCGAATATCATATCATCATAATCATTGACTCAGCCATCAATCTCCAAAATCTACTGCTCAAAGTAAGTCTTTCTTTTAGAACGAGCAGTCAGCTCTAGCAAAATTACAAAATTTCCACCAATAGATGAGGAAAGGAACTGAAACTGAGGAAGTTATATTTTCATAAACAACTTTAAAATTTCGGAAACATACATAATAATTTAGACAGTAGCAATAGTAGAAATGGATGTCAGCGAAGAAATGTTTCCGTACAGTTTCGATGGCAATAAATGGGACAGTGCATCTTTCGATATTGTACAGAAAAGGCATCCAGATTTTTATCTCCGCTTACCTGGTACCAAGAAGCAAAGACAATTTCGAGCACAGATGAATGAAAGATTTGTTGAAAAAGATGTGAAGGCGAAAGATATTTCCGTAGAATTAGAAGAAATGTTCCATGAGAAGAGCATTAGAGCGAAAATTCGCAGAGAGTAACAAGATCAAATCAACATGAAGTGCATTAATTTCTTTGATCCATAGAAAACGAGAGCGTCGGAGGAAAAGAGCAGCAACAGTCCAGGCTAATAACATCAGCAGTGAAGCAATCGCACCAAGAAATAAAAAAATGAGCAGTATTGCAAATAAAGAAAACACATTTGTGGAACGCTTGCAATATCTAACGGTGTTTACATCGAAAAAATGCAATTTGAGAAGGAAGCCTGGAGATCATTCAGTTATTAATGTAGATGAAGACACTATTGTCGAGGATGAGAAACCAAAAAGGCCAGAAAATGGCTATTTTGCAGAGCAAGTGACAGAACTTCTATTGAAAGAAGGGTGGAAGGTCAAAAAAGTACCCGAGAAGAAGAAAGTTGAGCGATCTCATAATAGTTCGCGCCATGATTCTCGCAGAGGAAGTTTTGAGCATGTTCTTTCCCGCTTAAACACACCAAAAAGCAAAGTGAAGAGTGTATTTTCGATAAAAACCCAACATGATCCTTCACCCTTGGATCCAAAATCAGTTTTTTCTCGGGGCTCACATCGAAGAAACACCTTCTATCCAGCTATGACGATAGAAAAAGGAGGAAGCAAAAGTCCACAAAGCACAAAGCCGGAATCTCCCAAAAAAAAGTTTGTAATAAGTCCAAAAATCCTCTCAAAAGGCAATTTATCACCTCAAAAAAGATCAGTCGTTATTTTTCAAAGGAGTATCAGTCGACCGAAAAGCACACAAACCAAGTTTCCAGCAAAACCTATAATGAACAGAAGTAGAGGAAATCTATCGCAGCAGTCCGATTCCAGCTCTGGAATGGAAGTTTTTAAGCTCACGGATGACCTTAAGCGAAGGTGTTTCATCAAAACAGCGAAACATGAAGCAGCTGCCAGCAGCGGATTTGAAAAAGATGTTATCTTGGGTATGAGTCAGAAAGATAAACTACATCCAGCAAGTTTTCCTGTTGAAATCAGTTACAAAATAAATAAAGGATTGATAACCAAAGATCGATTTGGAGTTTTTATTAATCCAAATAGCAAAAGATTGCAAGATGCTAAACAAAAGGCGAAGTCCACACAGAAGAAAAATAATATGTCAGCTCTATTATGAGTAGACCATTCATTACTTATTTTGCTGGCAGTTCTTCAGGCGCTTGTTCTGTACAAATTATGTGATTTTGTTCTTCGGCTCCCAGCATAAATAGGAGAAAGTTCATACATCCCTTCTTGTAATTAGCCAGAAAGATCTAATCTCATTGAAATTTATTTCAACTAAATTTATAATAATGACCTTGATACTTCTTCTCTTCTCGTGTCAATTGACTAAAAGGATATTTCAGTTGGAGTACTAAAGTGCCTAACAAGTTATTGTATTCCAGCCTGATTTTAAAAAGAAATTATTAATTTTGTTTAAATGTTTTGAGCTGTTTTGGAAATCAGATCTATCAATTTCGTCGAAATTTCTTAGTACCAACTAATGTCAACTCAACAACATCATATATAGATATATATCTCTTTTTTTCAAATGATATTAATATCAATTTACTATGACTTAACAAGTTCCTCACTTATGCGCATCCAATTCTTTCCCCGAAATAGTATAAATGGGTGTTAAGATTGTATGAAATTATCGAGACACCTTTCGCGCAATCAGGATCTTCATTGATGCAAACTTTGTATTGTCCATTCTTCATTGTAGAATCTGGGTAGTAGTATTCATTGTTAACGTGGTAAGGAGCCCAGATCAGACCGGGTTGTTGAGGGCCTTGGGAGCATTTTCCATTGATTTTGATGCAAGGAGGAACATGAGCAACAGGGTCTTTTGAGTTCACAATTCGATAGATTGGAATTCCTTCTTGAGCAAAGGCTTTCACAAACTCGTAGTTTCCGACACGAGGGCTTCCATAGTTGTAAACTTGCATCTTGGATTTGGAGATAACTCCGCTCTTTGATAAATCAAAGGCAGCCAGAGTGGCCAATGCGCCTCCGAGACTGTGACCTGTGATGATGTAGGATGCAGTTGTATATTTAGCCTTGACAGTATTGAGATCTTGGAAAAGCTTTGCTCTAATAGTGTTCTTGTATCTATTGTAGAAATATGACATTATTCTGAGATTAGAGTAGCCAGATTGGAGTGTGTATGTTTCGCTCATTGGGCTCAAGAACTCTTGCAACAGCTGGACAGGAGATGAGGTTCCTCTAAAACTCACGATAACTTGGTTCGTTTTAGTCTTGTAAAAGATAGAGAAAGCTTCAGAGGTGATGGGGCCGTTTGGGAGCAATTCTGCGAAAAGAGTTTGGTACCCGTTGGATTTCATTTTTGAGCAGTGGGTACCACATGTGAGAGAGCTCTGATCGGCTTGCTTGCAATAGGTTATGCCAGTAGGGCCAACCAACTCTCTCGCGAGATTCTCATCATAAGCAGCTGACGCTATAACAGCCAACAGCAAAAATGATAGAGCTATATAGGAAGATCTCATTTGTAACTCTGAGTTTGGAATTCTTTATAATTAAATCACGATAAAATCACTTAAATTGCCTCAAGATCGCCTCCTAATTTAATTCAGGAAATTAAAACATCTGTCTAAGGTGTTTGTAGGTATATTTGCTTTTAAAAATGTTTCCGACCTTTGGATTGTGAGTAGAGCTAGGAAGTGCGTATATTTCAACAACTTCGGTCAGCTGAATGTATTCTGAACTAGTGGTTTAAGGAAAAAAAAAACTTTTTATGAAAAATATTCAATTAAAGAAGAATAACCCTCTGTTATGGTAGTCCAGTATCTTTTAGAGATTCCCTTCCGATTACAACAGATTCTGTCCTCTTTTTGGAGGTGATACAACATAGCTTCATGCTGTTTCTTTGAAGGTGTTTCTTGGACCCACAAAAAGAGAAAAAAATCAAACATTTTTGAAGTTTATGAAATGATGAAGAGTGGAGTTGGTTCCATTTTTCTTTAAAATGACTGCTTAAGAAATCATAGAGTCCATATTCCAACAAAAAATCAAGTCACTTCAGCAAATCTATTCAGAGACCATATTAAATTGTCATCATGGTCGGTAGCTAGCAAAGTAATATTGTCTAAAATACTAAGCTATCACAATGTTACTCGCTAAGATCTCCTCTTATCTTTGACGTTTCTAGAGATTAAATCTTTCAATTTCATAAAGACTTTCTAATATCAATTTATATTACTCCTCTCATATGGAAATTTCTTTTCAACTGGTATTTAGTGTCAATTTAATATGACTTAACAAGTACTCACTTATGCGCATCCAATTCTTTGACCGAAATAGTACAAATGGGTGTTTAGATTGTACTTGATTATCGAGACTCCTTTCGAGCAGTTGTTATCTTCGTTGTGGCAGACTTTGTATTGTCCACCTCGCATGTTTGCATCTGGGTAGTAGTACTCGTTGTTAACGTGATAAGGAGCCCAGATCGGACCGGATTTTTGAGGGCCTTGAGAGCATTTTCCATTGACTTTGATGCACGGAGGAACATGAGCAACAGGGTCTCTTGAATTCACAATTCGATAGATAGGAATTCTTTCTTTTGCGAAAGCTGCCACGAACTCGAAGTTTCCGACACGAGGGCTTCCATAGTTGTAAACTTGCATCTTGGAGGCGTGTATCATTCCACTTCTTGACAGGTCGAAGGCAGCAAGAGTGGCCAATGCAGCTCCGAGACTGTGACCTGTGATGATGTAGGATGCAGTTGGATATTTCGCTTTGACACTTTTAATGTCTTGGAAGAGTTTGGTTCTAATAGTGTTCTTGTATCTATTGTAGAAGTATGTAGTAATCCTGACATTTGGGAAACCAGATTGAAGTGCGTATGTAATACCCAATGGGTTCATGAACTCTTGCATCAGCTGGACTGGAGATGACGTACCTCTGAAGCTTACAACAATTCGATTTTGAGAAGGCTTGTAAAAGATAGAGAAAGCTTCAGAAGTCACAGGACCATTCGGAAGTAGTTCCGCGAATAGGGTATGGTATCCTTGGGCTTTCATTTTTGTGCAGTGAGTTCCGCAGGTGAGAGAGCGCTGATCGGCTTGCTTGCAATAAGTTATGCCAGCAGGACCAACCAATTCTCTAGCAAGATTTTCATCATAAGAGTAAACTGGCACTATTACGGCCAGCAGTAATAGAGACAAAGCTATGTAGGAAGCTTTCATTTGATTTAACTATCAGTTTACAATTCTTTAGTAATTAGATTACGATGAGAGACTTAAAACTGCCTCAGGATCGCCTCTGATTTACCGGTAAACAATTTAATAAATTAAAATTCCTTTTAGGAGTATTGCAGAATGCCTTTTGTTATCTACCTTTGGGTTGCAAGCGAAAAGGGCTACGCGGCGGTATCCTATGCCTATTGGTTCAAATGACGCATGCTTTGGATAGATACTCTTCTTCAATTATGAGAATAGATAGATATTTTTCTTTGGAACTTCAGGAAGGAAAAAACGAGCGATTAGGAGAGATATGCTATTTTCCAGTAACCTACAAGAGTAATTTGATCTCAGTAACAGGGCAAGACTTATTGTACAACAATAAAAGAAAATTTAATTCAGAAAAAGATTAAGATATCTTCAAATAAAATAAAGATGAATGACCAAACTGCGTATTTGCCGAAGTTTTCGAACAAAAAAAAAAGAGGTAAAAGAATCCCTTAATACAACATCCAGAGTTCAAGCCAGTCTGGGTTCGAGATTCTCTCGAATCTTATTTGAGATCATTTCAATTTTGCAGCATAGGATGCACTTAAGCCGATGGCGCTGTATTCTTCAAACATTTTCTGGTCTGTAAGCTGCTAACTCGAGTCTGCGTCTCACCTAATTTAGGAATTTTGCAAGCTCAAAGTATTTAATTCGCTTTAGTTAAAATCGAGATTAATCTCATAATTGAAAAAGACCAACACTTGAATATAGATGCCTCCAAGGTCTATCAATTTCCTAATTCACCAGAAAGAGATCTCGATTATATATTTTCGTTTGTTTCTAATCTAAATCAAATTACTGAAATAATAAGAGAGATAAAATTGTTGAGAAAATGAATAATCACAAACTTACAGAAATGGGTGATTATTTGGGTCAACCTAGACCAAACAAGCCAGAAACTTTGAAAAAAGGTCCTCAACTTTAGTTACTATTCTCACTCAGAATTCTAGACGATAGCAGCAGTAGAGCACATGTAGAAGAAAACAGCAATAAAGATACGAATAAAGGTAGTACTGCGGAGAAACCTTCAAAAGGAGCACAAACTAAGGAAACCTCAATCTCTACTCCACAATCGACCGTAGATAAGACTGAGCCTAACTCCAAAGCAGTTTCCACTGAAATAGATGAGCGACGGACAGAATTTTTAAATAAATACAAAGAATTCAAAATTATTAGGCATCAAGCAGCTGAGCGTAAAAGGAAATGGTTGAAATGGCAAAAGACTGAGTGGAAATATCCTCCATTACCGAGACAGTCAGACTTCTTTACCGATTCAAGCGATGAGGAAGCTCTTGATCAAGTGTCTTTGACTGATGAAGCTAGCTTACAATTCTTGGAAAATCATATTAACATACTTATGAAGAAGAAGGAAATTGACAAGCAAAAAGCTATTGAAAGAAAAAATGCTGGGAACAATTTCATTTCCAAAAAAGATTATGGGAATGCTGTAAAATGCTATTCAGAAGGAATTGAGTATATGAAAGATATGAAAGAACTCTATACAAACCGTGCATTAGCATACCTCAAACTCAATGAATATCCAAGAGCTATCCAGGATTGCACTCGGATTCTCGAATTCATAGAGTGTTTTGAAGGAAACTTCGTTCAAAGCTCCAGCATCTGTGTAAAGGTAATTCAAATAGAGAGGAACCAAAAATTACATTATCATTGGAATAGGCTTTTCTGAGAAGGGCTCAATCATTTAAAGAATTAGGACAGTATGAGGAATGCTACCAAGATATCGAACAAGTATTCAAACTGAGTCCGAATGACAAAGACGCTCAAAAAATTAAAGATGAGATTGAGACTTTGTCTGGATTACAAAAGAAGCAAAATTCTCAAACTCCGACACCAACAAGCATTTCATCATCAAATTCAGCAAAATCTAAGCAATTGTTAAGCACTCAAGAGCAGAGCAATACAATAACAGACCCGAAAACGCTTGTGCAGCAAATACAAACATTTCTTACTCAAGACAAGCCAGAACAACAAACAATCGAATTTTTAACTTCAGTTTTCAAATCTTCTGAGCATGTAAAGACATTTGCTCATCAGCAAAAGATTCTTCCACAATTTATTTCTATATTTCAGAACTATCCTTTTGATTCACGTATGTACTTTCTATTCATTGTTTTTATAAAGAGCAATCCGGAATTTCAGCGAGACTTCCTACGATTGGACGGAGCAAACAGCCTGTTCAAATTGATCACAGAACTCTCAACTCGTCTGGTTGTCGATACAAATGAACCGGAAAAAATGAGAAAAAATATTCAGATTTGTGAGGAAATTAGTGAGATACTGGAAATCTTCATTAATTTTACAGAGGTGGAGACTTCAGCGGAAATCCTCAAATCTTATCAATTCATCCCGAAATTGATGAATTCACTCTACAAAAAGCTGATGGCGTTGATCAGATTTGATATAAGCGCTCTCACTTCACTTTTGGGGTTGATTCTAAATCTCACAGCTGTAAGTGGTGAGTGTTTATCTTATATTCGGGATAATTTCCTTGGGCATTTGCTAGCTGATTCTGTAAATATCATCTTGCAAGTAAGTAATACCTCATTCTTGAAGCTTAAAGGAAATCTCTATGGAATAATTGCTAACATGCTCAAAGATGAAAAGGCTCGAACAAGACTGCTCTGCAGTGTGGACGACTTTTTAAAGTTTTTGCTACTAACTTTAGATAATATCCAGCTGCTCTCAATTTCAAATCCAAGCAATCTTCGCTGGATCAGCTCGGTTGAAGGAGCGCTTGCATTATTTATAAATATTGCTCTCAATTCATCCAGTGAAGAGCTTCAAATCGTCTTGGGAGACAGTCTGGGCCTCTTCGATCATTTCAAGAGGTTTTTAAGTCTGAGTCAAGAACGTCAGGTCTACCATAAAGTGATCCTTAGAACACTTCAATTACTTTCCAAAACTGAATATAACGAGTCCTATTTTGATGATACTCACAACGATATACTATATTCACTTCGGGTTCATTTAAGTGCTAAGGGGAGGATTCTTGGCCAAGCTAATCATGCGTTGAGATTTTATATTCGATGGTTTGACAAGCGATTTGCTAATGCGATTCTAAAATCCTATAAGCCGGAAGATTTTGATGATTTAATCAAAGGTCTGCATGAAATCTTCAGAGAAAACGATGTCGAAAGGGTGACCAATGGTTGTGTTGTTGCAGCTAACATCGTGGAACTCTATCCACTACTCAGCGAAAAATTTAAAGACGATATTGATGTGCTACTTGAGATCGTGAAAACCAAATCAGGAAATGAAAAAAAGAACGCAGCTATTCTCCTCTCAAAGCTATCTAAAAATTCTGAAAATTCTCGCATTATTACAGAGAAAAATGGTTTACAGATTCTAGCAAGTTTTAAAAATAAATTTGTTGGCAAGTCATGAGTTTTTTGCTTCGTTTCACTTTTATCTCTGAGACTAGATCATCTCTTTGTATATTTAAATTGTTCTGTGTTGCAATATAACTCTTTTTGAAAAATTAATTCACTTGAGCAGTGAATTCATAAGTAAATGTGATAATGTTTCAGCAGATTTTTTCGATCCCTTCGTCAATGGGGCTACCGTTCAATATCATTTTGGGAAGTTCTCATAACCCAAAAAAAGAAAAAAATAAGAGCAAAAATTTAGTGAGCTTGGATTACGAGAAAGCTTGATATACTTTTGTTCAGAGGTATTTTAAATGTTTTTATGTTTCTCGCACTGACGTACCTCAGTATTATGCTTCGAGTAAAGGAGTAGATGGGATAGTAATGACTGAAAAATCTTTTGAGAGACTAAAATTCCTTGAAAATTAATCAAATACTGGAATATTAACCTAACCTTATATGGGACAGGGAAAAAAAGAAAATAAAATCGTGTATCCTCTCCTTCCTCATTCGACTTTACGAATTTACAAAATTGGCTGTATCGTATCATCAAGAGTAAACAATGAAAAAATGAAGTTGAGGGCAGAGAATTTCTTTAGAAACTTTTAGCTTGAGTTACTACTACTCACGATCGCAGCTGACTCATGAGTAAAAAGATTTTCCAAAAAAATCGGAAAATGATATTGAGTACTGACAGTTGCGACACTAAAAAGAGGGTGTTTCTCTGATTCGTATATGATGCTATAGCAATCACAGCGAGTATTAAATTAGCTCAAGAGACAGAAATTTTCGATTATTTTTCTAGTTCTTCCAAGAGCATGCGGGACACATAAGGCAGCACAAGAAATCCGTCTCTAATTCTACATTGGAGCTATTATTTGGCGAAATTCTGTACTAGCCTTTCTCTATTTGGGCAGAACTTGATTTGCAGTCTGTTATTCAAGGTTCCTTTCGAGCGCACTCGCCCTCGGAGATTCATGAGAAATGTGAAGCTTTTATTGAAGAAGTAGCGCGAGCAAGCGATTGAGGTGAAGTTCAATAGAGTAATAAAATATTGAGTCGAATTTAATGGGATTTTGATTATTGTTAATAAAAAAGTACATTCTGAGCCATTCCTTTGAGTTCTGCTTTTGTAAAGGCTTTATCAGGATGTTTTTCCGAAGCATGGCCTTTATTATGAACTTTAATAAGCATAATATTACGGACTATTTGCACATATGATGCGAAGTAGCTTAATTAATTTGCCTTTAAACTCAAATTATTACGTCACTGACGTCAAAGTTAAATACGAATAAGTAAAAACTTGACCGTGCTAAACTCGAGAAGCTATTTTGTAACATCAAAATAAAAATATAAAATGGCGAAGGATCCGACGACAATAGCACTCTATACCATCACTTTTTTCCTCTATACCGCCCATTCCAATCTTGCTCCGTTTTATCCTAAACATGCTATAGACAAAGGAGTTTCGCAGACAGTTGTTGGAATGATCTTTGGGTAAATCTAAATAATACTCTCAATTATTTTAACGCTGCTTTAGAGCTTCTCCAGTGGGTTCATTTCTGCTGTCGTTCGTTTTCGGCAAGAAAATGACGAACATTGGAAGAAAGAGGCTCATGACTCTTGGAATTTGCATGGAAGTAAGCCAAGAAATTCTGGTCATAAGTTTTTTAACATCATTTTAGGCTACAGCTGTGTTCACATTCGGATTCATTGATTTCTTATCCAACGTGAATCTTTATATCGGTATCTCATATCTCAGTAGATTGATGATGGGCATTGGATTAACCGGATTTGGCACTGCTTCATACGCATTCGTTGCTGCCCATTATCCTGAAGACTTGATGTCAAAAATCGCCATGATAGAGCTGTTTGCTGGGCTCGGGTTGATGGCTGGACCAATTTTTGGTGCTGTCGTCTACGCAATCGGAGGATACGTGTCAGTATTCCTAGCGCTCGGCTCTCTCTTCTTTGCTTTGGTTCCTTATCTCTGGAAAAACATCCCCGTTGATAAGCCATACGAACCTCCCAAAGAAAAGATCAGTTACTTCGCCCTACTCAAAATCGGAGTAAGAAAAAAACTTGATTTACATAACTTAATAATGTGTTATAGAAACTCTTCTTAACATTTTTGGTTCCAACTTTTGCTATCGCAGGAATTGCTTCAATTGAGCCCACTTTACAACCACACTTACTGAAGTATGGCCTCTCTCATGAGGTCGCTGCTGCTTGCTTCATTATTGGAACCGTCAGCTACTCAATGGTTATGCCAGTCGTCAACAAATTCCCTGCGCACTGGGACAAAAGAATTATCATCAATATAGGAATGCTTTTTGCTGCTATCTGCCAATTTTTATTGGGTCCTACGCCTGGATTATTACCATCGTAAGCAAAATTCTCCAAGACTTCTCTCCTAATATTTTTCCACAGAAAATTATGGATAACGATTTTGGGACTATTCATTCAAGGGTATGGCTGCGCTATGACATTTATTCCTGTAATGCCTGAAATGCTCAAAGCTGCTGCACCACATTTCCCTAATTCTAAAGATGACTTGTCAGATAGAATTTCAGGTAAGATCTCGCTCTCCTTATGAAAAATGATCATTCTCTATTATAGGATTGCTCAGTGCAGGTTTTGCCTTAGGTAATCTCGTAGGTCCTCAAATTGGTGGTTATCTCGCAGACCACTATGGATTCCCATGGGGTGCCACTTGGATCGGTGTTGGCACTTTCGTATATTTGCTGGTTCTGCTTACACTTGGAGGAGGATTCTGCGCTTTCAAGACATGCTTCAAGCCCGCCAACATTGATGATTCATATGTTGAAGCTCCAGAAACTCTCACTTCTTCATTGAATAAAAAAGGAGACGACTCAGGAATTGAATTCCAAGAAGCTGAGAACTTTAGCAGAAAGTCAACATATGCCAGCATCAGCTCAGAAAATCCTTAAGTCCTCAAGAATCTCTCTATTCTTTAGGTTCGAGATGATGATGAAATATATATAACTATATCTTAATTTTGTCACCAGGAACCTATCTATATCCAATTGTCGTTATCGATCCTCGACTAAAATTTGATTCATTTAAATAATGGCAATAAAAACAGCTCTTTAACCGCTTTTTTTTTCCCAATAAAAGAATATCATTTTGAAAAAGTAGATTCCTCATGAATACAAGAAAGTACATACCCTACGACAGAGAAGAGTCGCTGGATATCAGCGAAACTGATGAAGAGCAACTATATGCCGAGAGTTTAGGATCTAGCAAATTTAAATCTGCTGCCACCTCATATCGATCCCCTCGTGTAAGTTTTCATTTGTTTGACTCTCATCAAGGTCATGGTTAGGGACTTGAGGGTGTTGCCTCTCTTGAAAAAACATCTAAAGCGGTCTTTCAAGATTCCAATTCCAAAGCATCTAGGCTCGATAAAGGAATCAAAATTAACGATTATCTAAATGAAACTCGTGAGAGATCCCCGAAAGGAGAGCAAGCCCTCCAAGCGAGAGATCGGGAGAGATTTGAGAGACCAATAAGACAAAAAGCAGACGAAAAAAGTTACCATCAAAATGAAATTGAAAAATTGAAAGCAAGTCTTCTTGATGATGAATCTAATCGAGATAGTGCAGCTTCCCTAAAGGGCCAACTCTTTAGAGGGAATTTTGAAACTCAGAGTTCAGCGAGAGAGCTCTCAGCATTCGAAAAGGCTAACATAAGAAAGAACCAGCAGCAACGCGAAAGTACGTTGTATGCTATGATGAGCAGGAGTGATGAAATTGTAGTAGGGTCTCCTCAGTTGCTCGTTGAAGGACCACAACAGAGCAAGGAGGAGCAATCAACAACGACAACAAAATTTCCGGGTATAAAATCCTTCAATTTTGATAAGGAAACCTTGTTCAAACTTGCTAAAAAACTTGAAATTATCGAAAGTGATTTAGAACAAATCAGAAAAAATGGAGATCCTCAATCTATCGAAGAGGAACGAATCCTAAGCGAGAAAGTGGAATTTCTGCGCTCAGAACTTGAAAGAGGATTTGAGAAACTTCAAGAGCAAAGAGATAAGTCTCTTCCAAAACAAAGAAGTACAGGAGATAACGGGAGAAGCCGGAGGGAGAAAAAAGTGACTATAAAAGAAGACAAAAGAGACATAGATGGCAGAAAAGAAGATGAGCAAACATACGACGATGAAGTTGACTTCGAATACAGCCAGAATCAATCTCGAGAGGGGATGAGCAAATCAAAGACTCGAAAATCTCACGGGTTGAGTAGTTGCTGGAAAGGATTGACAAAGGAGCAAAGAGAGATTGAGTTATATGAAGAGATTGAAAATCTCAGGTATTTCAAACCATCTAAATCTCTTTGCTTTCAATAAAGTCATTTTAAATCTAAGAACTGAAAATCAGCAGTTAAGGACGACCCTAAAAAATAAAGAAAATTACGAGTTTGCGCTTGAAGATAAATACCAAGACTCGAAATATAATTTGTCGAATGTCAACTTTGAAAAAGAGAAAGAACTTTTGTAAACTTAATTTTTTTTATCGCTCATGAAATAAATGAATATGCAATCAGAGAGATGATTGAGAGGATCAAGGGGAAGATTCGTCACAAAGTTGCCAGTAAAACGCAGAAGGAACGAGAAAGATCGTATTGCTTCTTAACCTCATTCGACTTTTATTCAAGGAATGATTTCATAGCATCGAGAAAAAGAAAAAGGAGATTGAAGATAAAGTGTATAGTAGACCTCTTGTACCGTTCGGAATGACTTACCAGGAAGCGCTTAAGCGTAAAACATTTGGGTATTTCCTTGATTTTTAGATCAGAATCCTGACCATTTTCGCTGCAGGGACGAGTATTTAGATAACAAATCAACATTATTACTTTATAAAGGAATACCTGCTTCTGATGACTCTCATTTATTAAAATCTCCAACTCAGAAGAGACTTGTTAGGGAAAGAAAAGTCATAAAATCATTGAAAAAATAGGGTGAGGAGAAATTCGGAGTGATGTCTACGTTCTGACTCCAATTCCTGAATCAAAATTATATCAAAAGAGAAGAGACTGAGATGACACACTAGTGGGAACCAATAATATTGTCCCAAATATATAATATCTAGGTAAAAAAGACTATTTCAGTATACTTTGTTGATCTATCTCTTTTTAATTTTTCATTCTTGCATGATTTTTGTTATTTGTTTGCGATTTTTTCATCATAGTATGTGTATGTTAATGACGTCTAATAATCTCAGCTGTTAGAAAATCTATAGTGATTAAAAAGGGTGCAAATACGAGAGGAAATTTTTTCTTGCCTTCATCTGGCCATATTGGGCAACCGAATTCGTTGCAAGCCACAAAAGAAATGTTCAAGAGATAAGTCAATATATTGGCCAGCATCAACTGACTCGAATCCAATAGGAAGCCCTGAGAAAAGTTATCAATGCAGACACCGTTGAGAAAACAAAGGAGAATATTTTGCATCTCAAAATTCCAGGGATCAAATAGAAATAGGTACCTAGTGAAGGTTTTTCAAACAGGCTATTGGAATTTAAGGGAAGATGAAGCTCAGTAGATTAACCGTTAATACTCAGCCACAATAAGCGATACACAGTCCCAAAGATAAAGAAGTATACTGGCTTAATGGCGTTGATGCAATGCTCTCAGGAAAAGAACATGTACCCACCCATTGTTCCGCAGCAGAGCTCAGAAATTGATACCAATAACTTCCACCATGTTTAAGGCTTAGATGAAAACAAATCAAAATCCCTCCACGACTGCGAGAGCAGAATCGGTAACCACTGAAGAATTGAAGATGATGTAGAACTTGCGCTATACCTAACCATTGTCCTCTCTAACAAAAATCAAGTTTATAAATGGTTGCGCCTGGTTCTAACTACGTATTTCATAAATGGAGAGGGAGGAATCTACTATTTGACTGGTTAGCTTATTCAGCTCCCACAAAACTTAAAGGGAAAGAAATTAATACTTTGTGCATTTAATAATATCTCGTGAATCGTGAATGTCACATGAACACACATGAAATTTAATTCCTCTGAAAGTAACTGCTCACTATGATCAAGTAACAAAAAACATCTAAATAAATTCGTTAAATTTCACTGCTCTTTTTTATCAATAATTACCCCAAAAAAAAAAACCAATTTGCTGTCAGGGCGATTAGCATCATAATAATCGACTATACGTGTGAGCGAGATAGCAACATAATTTTTGTGCAGGGCTGAATTGGTGTAGGACCTCTCGTGCTCTCGAGACCAGTGGCAAGGCCCTGGATACCTTTGTCAATACTTAAATCATTTGTGCTCACTCCTTGATTAGCATGCACTCGGTCAAGGACATACGATTGAGCAGTCCCTTTACCAACCAAGGAATCTCCAAGTTCCGATAGCCGATCACAAATCGCTTCAATCTTGATCCTGCTATCAGGATCAAATTCCAACGCGGAGGCCAGCAGATCATAAATATTCTGTGAATATTTTATCTTGACAATATCGAGTCTCCTTTCAAGCTCTTCAACATCGATCTCTCCTTTGGCATAGTCGTACAACTCATTTGATGGTTCAAGAGTAGCAGCTTGTAGCACAGTCATTCCAAAGGAAAACACATCGGCCTTGGATTGGTCTGCAGCAAGCTCTCGAGAAGTTGACTTGAGGAACTCTGGAGCAAGTAATTTCTTTTGCACAACTTCATGAGTATTTTTACATTGAACTATTTCATGGTCAATGAATTTATAGACCCCAAAACTGTCAATAAGGATGTTCGAAGGTCGAACATCACCGTGAGGGTTTTGAGATTTCTCGAAGTTGTTAATACCCATGCTGAGATTCTCGATGAGGTATATCAGTTCATGTTCTTGATATGAAGCCAGCTTTTGTCTTTTCTCGCTAATCTCTTGTTCTAAGTCCTTTTCTAGGTATTCGACGTATATATTTATGACCCATTCAATATTACAGCATTTCTGCTCATCGTGATGTGTGAAGCAATCTACTCTCAGTAGATTAGGATGAGGGGACAGTATTCTTCGATTGAGTAGTCGAATTTCTCGCTCCAGAGCAAGTTGAGAGTTCACTTTCTTCTGAATCTGAACGTAATCACGAGTGTTTTTTGCTCGACGTACAACTTTGATTTTTCCTCCATAGCGGTTATCTACAATGTCTTTTTCCAATGTAAAGCTCATTGCTTTTTTCGATTTTGGGCTCCTAATAATGGAGGAGCTACGAGAAGTTGCTCGCGTTGAGGTTTTTGTGAAAGTTTTTGATTCTTGCGCTCCCATTGCGGAGAAATTAACTCGACTTGATTTTTTATTACGAAATTTATTGAAATGCAAATTGTGTTGAGTTTGCTATTAATCAAGAGCCCCCTAATTTTCTGACGCATTCAGAAATATAACGCCATGATGGAAGTACATAATCGATACTTAGCAACAGACAGTTTGGTAGGAGTTAGGTAAAGGATTCTTCACGAATCTTATCAGTTTTTTTTGACACCTTTCGATATATATAACCTATTTGAGAGATGTCATAGAGTAGTATCAAAATCTCACCTTATTCACCTTTACATCAAATGATTCTATTTGATACATATTTGAGGTTTCGTTTTCCTTGGTACTTACACAAGATAAGAGAATCGAGATTGTGCCAACAAGAACAACAACATCATATGCAACCATAAAAAAAGCTCCAAAACTGTTTCCAAAGTAGATAAGTAGATAAGATAGCCTCAGGAGAACACTGAGTCAGCAGGGGGAAATGTATCTGAAGATAAAAAAATCAGAAAAAAATTTTTGGATTTCCACCAGAAATGGCTCAAATCCTCCTGATATTGCGAATTCCTTGGCATCAGTGCAGGTCAGTGACAAAAATTTTCTGACGTTATTTAGTTCTCTGTCATACATTTTTTAACAGCGAAGAGTCGGTGGTGTGTTGCACAGTAAGCATCGTACTATAGAAAATATCGGCAGTAACCCTGTAGAACTCATTAAATTCTCATCCTCTCTCTGAGTACTCCTAAGGCTGTTGAGTGCTTCTGTCATTAACCGAGAGCAGGCTAGATCAAAACGTAAGTTCACCAATGGCTCATTGTGGTTCTAAGATTTTGAGAGAAACTATAAATTTGGGAGTTACAACAAAATATGTCCAGAGAAAACGTATTATCAGCTTTTTAAAGACAAAATCTCTAAGGAAGAATGGAACCAAAAAGATAGTTCAACTCAGCCAAATGGAAGAAGATTGCAGGGAGCAAAATTTGACTAATTTTTGGAAAAGAGAGAGTGAGAGGGAAGAAAGAAACAGTGTTGTATTCCTCTTTAATACATCAAACAGATACCATAAAACTAAAACTTTCCATTAGATTAATGTTTTCAGCAACTTTTTGCTCGACTCAAATCCCCATTTTCTTTAACTCCATTATTATAGACTTCTCAGGTCAATTTCTTGAGAAGATTGGCAACAGAATGAGCATGAAGATATGAAAAGGCTCCTTGCTATGAAAATTGTAAATTTAGATAACTTTAGACTTGGACAAGTTCAAACTCGATACTACTTAGCTTTGAAAGATTTTTTTTTGGTTTTAACGAAATATGTACTTTTCAGACACACTGTTCACTGAGCGTTCTTAAAAGTTCCTGTTTTTATCATGCGGAGACCAATTTTATTCATTGGCTATTCAACAGCATAGAAGGATGTACATCAATGCATAAACTCCTTCGCCTTGAGTTCCAGAACTTGGATGTTGAGCTATCATTGTAAAGATTATCTTCGAATTCGTCAATTTTGTAAGGATGGGTGCTCACTATCATACCAATCTGGAATCATCACTTAAAATCACAATCTCAATCTTGAGGAATCACTGTTATTCTGAGCGGATAATTCTAACTGAGACGCAGTATTTTGATAAATGTAAACGTCTTCTCGAAATTACTTTGTTTCTCCGAACGACACCCTCTTCTCATGCCGAAGAACCCAAATGTGAGTCTTCAATTAGAGTTTTTCAAGACACAGTCTCACATCTTAATAACCCGCCCAATTAGCAATAGAGGTCCTGTCCAAGTCCGAAGCAGTTTTGGAAACTCACATGTCATCTCTATTGAATTAGAATTTCTTTTAGGCCACATGAAATAATAAGTTATTTCAAACCACTGATACTCTGCTTGGAAACGAAACTCTCTAGGTTTTCGAACCTGTTGAAGATTATTATTTTCTTCTAGTTTTTTCGAGGAGTTCGCATTATGTTTTGGAGCTGGAATTTTAAAAAGCATCACGTTTCAGTTTTGCGAATAGTCAAGTTACTCTCTCTATTGACACCCGTTAATGAGGATTTTCTGAGAACAGAAGGCTGTTTTAAGAGTTGGTCATCTGGAAATTCTTTGACTAATGACATTTTAATAATTGAACTCGATGAAGCTTGTACATCGATTGCTATTGGAGCGGAGTGGAGGATTCCTAGAAGGAGGTCGATGAATTTTTGAGTCGGATTGTGGAAATTTTCGATAGCGATCATGATGATTCTGATCGTGTTTGTAATGATCATCATGGTAAGACGGCTGTCTTTGGAGACCCGAATAATCATAAGAATATCCCCTAGAATGCTGCTGACGTTGAGAATCATGATAATTTCTCTCTTCGAAATTTTGTGACGAGTAGTCGCCATAACGATTATAATAACTAGATGATGTAGGCCCTTCATAATGAGTAGATTTTTGCTGTTGTGATGTTGACAAAAATTCAGACATTTTATTAATTGAACTAAATATTTCTTTGACCAGGCTGTCTTGGGTTCTACGGAGATGGCGACATCAAGCAAATGTGAGGGAAAGAGAAATTAAAAAGTTTTACTCAATTAGCTTGCTGCGATCCCTAGAAGCGCTGCTGCTATCCGGCCTAGGTTGACAACTGTTGGAAGCAATGATTCTTTCACGATGTGACCACATCAAACTTTTGAGAGTTTCATTTTCTCTCTTCATATCACTTATCAATGTGATCAAGGCTTTCTTCTCTTCATCAGCTTCATTATCATAGTTTTGTTTCATTTGCATTGCCATTTTTATGGCTTGGTTTTCATTTCTAAACTCTTTGAGCATCTGGACCAACTCCTTTCTTTCTTCATTTTGCACCTCTAATTGCTTTTCTAAGACTTTTTCAATCCCTTTTCTATTGTCAACTACTCTGTTCCAATGTAGATCGTACCTGTTGGAGCAACTGACTCTGAAGAATAATCACGGCTATCTAAGAGTAAGGAGAGTTTGCTGACAATCCCCTCCATAATTTTGGTTTGGTTTTCTAGGAGAGAGTCTGTCTCTATTTGCTCAGTATTATAATTTGATAATGAAGCTCTTCCCGCCACAGCGAAAGGAGATTGATGATGTTGGTAACCCGCAAGAAGATCAGCACCGATCAAATTTGACAGTGGAAAATAATTCTTGTCTTTCACAGGCTTTTTCGAATTGCCAATGAATTCAGGGGAATACAATGAATGTGAATTATGAAAGAGTGCGCTTTCGGTCTCAGAAGGGTTGCTTCTAGTGACATCCTAGTGAATAATATTACCTAAGTGAACTTTGTGACAATTAGAATTTTACCATGTTCGAGTAATCAACTATGTTGGTGGGTTTTCTAAATAACAAGGATTAAATCTTTGCACTTTAGAGGAATTTACTTCTGAAAAATCATTTTGAAACTACTTTTGTTTTGATCTTCCACCTCGAAGTCTAATTTAACATTAGAAGTGAGTTTCAACATCTCCAGATAGATAGAAGTTAACCATGACTTCGAAAGGCGTTCGGACTCTTGTAATATGTTAATAACTGTAGATTTAGAGAAGAAATACTGGTAGATGATTCATGACACTCCACTTAACGTTGCTTGATGAGGTTTCTTTTCCAAATCCTTAGATTTAAAAGTTTATTTGGAAGAAACCTGAGTTGTATATTCTGAAATAAATGTTTTAATCTAAAACTTAGAAAGAAAAAATTCATTCTGAATATTTCAGTAGGTTAAATCAAGCTTTTAATTACTCAGTAAGATCGCTAAATTTGGATGGAATATGCTTCTCTCTCTTTCTTTTTTTTTTCAAATTCTGTTTTTAGTCGGCCATGCTCTTGGGTTTCTTGAGTTTTCTTTGCTTTGAAGGAAAATCATGTTAATTTACCAATGAATTACTTGTTGGCTTCTTGAAAGATGGCAATAAGATTTTGGATATGAACCTATGATTATAATTCCCTCATCACGAATTATTGAGTCACAACTTGAAAGAAAAACTCAGTCATTTGAATTTATTTGGATTCAGCTTCTCTGATTGAGAGTGAGTGATCTGTTTTACTGATCCTTGAGTTAAAATTTACAGATAAAACAAAATTGAGAATTGAGCAAATTCTCACTCTGATTAGTCTTAGATCTCTTTATTTAGCGATTTTCAAGAGAAGTAAAGAAGATTTAATAAAGCCTATTGCTATTTATTTGCTAGGCTAGGAATTTGAGACATTACAAAGCGGATGATTTAGGGTTCGCAAGAATAAATAATCGCGGGCAGCAAAAAATAAAGCTGCAAATCGAAATAATTTATTTTCCTGGCTCTTCCTTCATGGGAAAATCAAAGTTAGCGAATCAATACTGATCCACACGAACCCAAGTCGAGGCATTCGGGATGAAGTGGGACATGGTCAAAGCTTGACTCTAAGTCGCTGTTAAATAGATACAATTTTTACTGGGGTCCAAATTTTTTAAACCTCAGAAATTCTCTGGTTTTCCATTTAATTAAAGGTTCGAAATAAATTTTCATTTAGGTTACAAATAAGAATTAATTTTGACTTCACTCGACAATTGTGAGGCAAGTTACTCTCGATATGAAAAACAAGTTAACTCAGGTTTACTTTTAGTCAATCTTATTAATTCTCCAGTTTTCACTCTTCTTTTCTATTAAAATGTAACGAACATAAACTCCCTCTCGCTAATTAAAATAACTTCCATTTCCTCCAGCTCTTTGAATAGTGACAATAACTATGAAACAATTTACAATTTCAGAATTCGACCTAACATTGATTCATTAAGATCTTGTCGACATAAATTATAAATAAGAAGTTGAGCTGCATTAAATTTTTTTCTG
>ENA-UOUE01000585-UOUE01000585.1-compost-metagenome-genome-assembly--contig:-NODE-585-length-28615-cov-19.644439_pt1 | contig 28615 bp, 25 predicted proteins | sample MGYA00238146_ERZ747223 | MGnify/ENA primary metagenome ERZ747223 (study PRJEB28781, sample SAMN06268865) | compost metagenome | isolation source: single cell | place: USA: California, Emeryville, Joint...
CTTTATGGAAAAATTTCTTACCACCTATTTAATGTTGATTCAAATGCCTCCAAGACCAAAGATATTGTCAAGCTTATCCGCAAGTCGAAATGGCACTCTCAACAGAGTAATCATCAATCGTAATTGATACATCGAATCTACTATACTCTTTAGAGAACATGATCACCGGGCTTGATTTCAATCCTACTGGAGAATATGTGGCTACCATTGACTGGGAAGGCGTGTGCCTAATATCTGATATGACCACAGTTAAAAATAGGTTCTGTGAGAAAATAGGACATTTACAGGGTAAAATAAATCATTAAACTCTTGGCGATATCAATTTCACTTCCATCTTTAAACTAATTTATTAGATTCATGGGGTCGTTGCAGATGGAGTGCCAATGCGGACGAGTCACTGGTATTCGTGAAGTACGACCAAAACAAACTCAATATCCTAGATGTTGAGAAGAAAACTCTCGCTTTAAAGAGTTCCCTAGAACTTGACAACGGTACTTGCAGCGATATTTTGTTTTTTTTCTTCTGTAAATCCACATCTTTCGCTTCATGCATGATTGGTTTCCAATAAATTCAGGGAAAAAGGACTATGTTTCTTTTTTCTTAGAATAAATTGGGAGATTAATTTCATGACTTTCTACGCTTCGCTTCTCGCCATTTCATTATTTAAACTTGACAATATTTAATCTGTTAAGGTTGTCCACGCTCACACTGGATTGATGTATGCCAAAACGATGGAAATCTACTGGCTTCTGGTAGCCAAGATGGTTACATCAGGATATTTGATAAGCGAGAATCGAAGATTATCAAAACCTTTCATAACGTTCACCCATGTGATAATTTGGATTTGTTTAAAAAATTCACTTTTAAATTATTTTTCTCTAGATTTCATCTTCTGTGTGCGATGGAGTCCGAGTGGCGATAAGCTCGTGAGTGCTTCGAATGATACAACAGTAAAACTGTTGGATTTCAAAACAGGGAAAGTGCTTTATACTGGAAGCACTTCAGATAGGGGGAAATTATCTATTTCAAAAGACAGAGAATGTCATTACAAAATTCTATAGAACCCGCCTATTCTGTATGCCTCATTTAGACAACAGTGAAACGAAAAGGACCCAGAGAACAAGAATACTTTCAAGAGTGCCGGCCAAGCAGCACAATTCAGATAATGACTCTGTGAATTAGGTTAAGTAATCCTGACCTTAGGACTTCTAATAATTCTTACGTCTGTATATTTTTGTTCACATTCGTGCTTATCGTAAGTAAGAAGTATCACTTTGCTAAGAGTTGCTGAACTATAGACAAATAGACAACCAAGTCGAACCGTTAGCATAGGGCAAACGAGACAATATGATTGTTACATTATTTTTATTCACTCAACCATTTGATATATTGTTGGATTGTCAATTGATCAGAGTTATTAGTAATAACAACAATGATTCTTCGAAACAACTCAGAAGCTGACACTTGGATTCAACACATTACATTATGAACCACAAAGATTATCTGATTTCTCCCATGGTTAGTATTGTGGATATAGTTTCAAATACTCATTGAAAAGTTAATAACCAATTAACGCAAAAAGATCCATTTCTTCCTTGCTAACGATATTACAAGTTCGATTGATTTAATTGCGTTCATTAAACGACAGGCGAATTATTACTACGAAATAATATAATTCATGAAAAAAGAAACAATTCGGGAAAGCAACTTCTTTCCAAATTTAAGTTCCCCAACTCATAATTGTTTCAACTTAACCTAGTTTTAAAAACTGAAAAGCATTATCCTTGTAGCCTGAGCCACAGGGAGGCGCTTGAAAAAACTAGACATCAAGGAATCAATCATATCGACCCAAAGAAAAGGTTCTCGAGCCACAAATTTGAAACCTATGGTTCGAGAGTTGAGACACTAAGCAAATATATTTCTATGAAGCATTGAGTAATCTGCCCTAAAGGAATATAGCAGGTTATGAAACTCAAGTTCAAATTTATCGAAGATATAGCGAAATGAGGGTTTTCCAATATTCTATTTTTCCTGACTATTTCAACCTTCTTTGTTTTCGAGCTTCTCGTTAATAATAATATTTCGTTGGAATTTAAGCAAATTTTTATATTGGTAGAATTTGAATTGTGGGACTCCAGTCGAATTCATTCGGTCGAACATGACCCCTTTATATCCCAACATAAAGCAATTAATTTAATCTCTAAGGAGATGTAAATTATATCTCACAAAAGGAATCCTGAGAGTGATATCATCATCAAAAGAAATTAGCGTGCCGTCTCTTCGAGGTCAATAAATGTACTTGAAATGCTGGCAATAACCTAAAGGTGAAATGATCTCAATTTCCTCTTATTCAAAGGGCTGCTCTTTTTTTGGCTCAGCCAAAATTAATGTCAACTATGTAATGAGTGTTCGCTTATAATTGAAAAGTTAGGTCCGCATTATTGCGATGAAGAAAACTTAAGAAAATATCATTTTCTGTTTTTTGTGTTCTGCTCAGTTCTCCTTAACTCATTTATTTTGTTTCTCAGATCGAAATTATGCATGATATTCTGCTGAATACTAAGGAAGCATAGATGATAATCGTTGTTGATGACTACTTCTTAGCACCCTTATTATTTATTGTGCCCCATGATTATTCTCCCAAATTGCTTCTTTTTGTGGTGATTTCCCCATCGTCTTGACTCTGATTCTTCCTCAAATGAAGCAAACAGACGTACTCCATTCTAATAATGAAATGAGAGTAAATTTTATCTATTAAACACTGAAAATTTACTTCTGCTTAAGGTGTTTCCAGTATAAAGCTTTTTTCAGTTTTGAAGTCTACTAGTGCTACTGTCTTATCTGATGAAGTACTCGCAATCATATCACCGCTTGGACTCCATCTCACACAAAAGATAGTGCCTATATAATAGCAATTAAAAGTCAGGAATGATTTATTAACTTAATTTCTCCGAATTTTGTCAACTTTGCCAGTTTAATGTTGCGTATTCAGCGTCTCAGCCATCAAATTAAAAGCACATTTTATTCAGAAAACTTCATCAAAAGGTGGAGGACAGAGTTGGAGTATATAAATAATTTATGAGTTTTTCAATGAAGAGCTTTTTTAACTTCAGTTACACTTCTAAATGTGAAATTTGGTTTACAAAATTTAATTTAACTTTCTCAACAGCTATATGTTGACCTTCTTATTTTCGTTTTTGACAAGGAATCAAATTAGTCAAGACAATCTCTTTTTTCTGTTGTCTACGCTGAACTTAATGCCTGAAAAATGACTGCAAAATTCTTTGCTTTTTTGATCTTGCAGTTCTTCAAGCGAGATGCTCTTTTCTGACAAGATTTATATTGCTTGCAACACAATTTTTTTTTCTTCGTCACTTCTCAGCTGACTTTGAGAGGACTCCCATACAGCGATTAATTATACACTTTTTACATTAAATACGAATGCTATTGAGTTATTACTCAGTAATCAAAAAACACATCAATAAATTTAGCAATTTTCTCATAAACCTTCGGGTCTTGATATCTCTGAAGCTCTTCTATTAACTTAACTCCTCCAAGCTTTTCAACCGTCATCAAATAAGGGTTCGGAATTCCATTGCTCACACCATAATCGTTGCCTGAGCTCAGAACATTTTCAAGTATCTCTATCGCATCGAATAAGATATCCGCTGAAGGTTTGAGCGCCATCACGTCAAGTAGTGCTTTTATCAGATCGTTCTCGACTAAGAAATCGATCTCTCGATACGCTCCGTGTCGACTCGCTTCCAATAGACACTTAAGAGCCTCTGATTTCGCCTAAAACCATGTTATAGATTCAGTTTCATCGCCAGTCATATAGATTTACATCATCCGGATCGGCATATAGAATCTCAAATAGTTTGGGCAAAATCAGTGGATCCGATAAAATTTTTTCGATTGTTTCGCTTCCGCAGCAAAAAATGTTAGAAATCGACCAAAGGGCGTCCCTTTTCCATATCTTCCGTTTACTTGTTAGGTTTTTCTTGAGGCATGCCATGACTTCGAGGTCTAGTAGCATCTTTTTCAGATACCAGAAGCTTAATAAAGAGACAGTTATCAGTATTTTACCTGAGCATATCTATCTTCACCACCAAGACAAATCCCAATAAGTCTTAACGCTAGAGTTCTGACTTTAGCATTGGTTTCGCTCTCACACATTGCTAAGTTGATAATTTGTTTGATACAATTGAGCTTCATGATGCTATCAATCCCCTCGTCGCTTCCTTCACTGACATTACAAAACGTAGAGAGCACATTTGTAAGAATTTCTTCATCATTGCAAGCCATGAGCTTTTCGAGCGCAGGCATTGCAGGAGCCAACTAGAACCAAGTTAAGACTATCGAAAAGGCAAACTTTACGAGTTCGAAAGGTGGATAAGGCTTCCCTTTTGAAAGATTGTTCAGCGCCCACACCAGATTACGCAAAAAGCTATACTCTGTCCTTTTCTTATAAATCAGTTTCGTCAGCAAAGGAACTACTCCACGGTCTAACATTATTTGGGCGTAAGTAAGAGAATCGCCAGCGAGATTGCTTATGCCCCACACAGCCTATAGTGTTATTCTGCAATTAGATAAAGAAATGTCCTCTCCTCTTACCAAATCACTAACATCGCAGTTAGGTGAACTCAACATATTGATAAAGCAATTAATACCGCCGAGCTCCTGAGCAACGTATTTGCAATACTTACTTTCTCCGGAAGTAACGTTAACTAAGATCCACGTCGCTTCTTTCTGTACTTTATCATATTGGTAATTCTCTTTCGTGAGAAAAGATGCAATTTGGGCAAGTATCTTTGTTTCATAGAGGACATGGACTGGAGGGTGGTCATCCTGTGAAACCGCCTCGCGGATGTCGCGTAAAGTCGTCTCTAGTTTGGGAACACTGTTCTCTTTCATAGCTTCCCGGAAATTATCTGCTAATTTCATGAACTTGGTTTGCAGAGCCTACCGCATATGAGAATTAACGAGAAAAAGTTGATTTGTTGTACATCAGGCGAGTCAGTCGAGGTTGGCATTTCTTCGCAGAGTTTAATTCTCTTATCGAATTTAATTCTTTTCACATTCAATTCATTCTCGAGCTTTTGTTTTCGGATCTCGCTGGTAAACTGGTCGCGCTTTGCTTTTAGGCTGTTCTGGCTTTCAATGGTTTCAGGCGTGAGGGTGGATGAAGTCTGCATATATGTGTCAATTTTGTTGTTGTGGAATTAAGATTATAGTAGAAATTCGTTCGATTTGCGCATGCGCGAATTTTTAAAAGTTTGATTAATAGTGATCTTGCGGATTACTTGGATAGTTCTGAAGATTTGAATTATGCGTGCAAAGAGATCTCAGGTTTCGAGTATAAATCTGTTGTTAGTATGTGACAGTTCAATTTTACATTGAATATTCAAATCTTTCTCTCAAAGTCTCTAATCCTCTTGGTTTAAATGATGGTATTGTTGGTAGTATTTTCCAACACATATATTAAATTGTGGATACTATCGGAATCTGGAATCCAAGGAGCCCACATAGCCAGAAGACCTCTTTCGGCATAGAAGCTCCCTCATTGTGGCTGATAATTTCTTTATTGTGCTTTTATTGACTTAATTATTTGCCTAATAGCAGGAGGCAATTCCAGCGACCCTAATTACAATCATGATCTCTCTCAATATCGCAGTTCCGACTTGAAATGAAAGCATAATTTATGTCTTTCGCGAGAGAAAACCTCACAACAGCTCGATGAGCGTTTGACTTGTAATAAATTGAATTAGTAATGAGATAGAGCGTATTTAATTTGAATATTGATCTTTTGTTGCAATATAATTGCTCATCCATAAATATGCACAATTTCAAATTGGAGATCTCAGGCTTTGAAAAACCGAGCAATCTCAATGGCAAACCCACTCCTTCATACAGCAGTTTATTTCAGATAGTGCGATCTCCTCATGCAAACCAAACGTAAAACCAAATTTTGCAACAAATTTCTCATGCACTCACAAAATTTGAAATTTCAGTCCCATTTCGAACACTAAGAGCTCAAAATCAGCAATTATGTGCAAGAAAATTAATAAGGAAGTGCCTATTTTAGACCTCAGAACTCAAGAATCAGGTTTGTTTTCAAATTACTACAACATATAACTCCACTTATCACAGCGTTTAGTCCAGTTTCTCTCAAAGTTGACCGACCGAAAAAACGGTCACCTAACGTCGAAGACAAGTATTTTATAACAACCTCAGCGGTGACGCCTTCCCCGCAAAACGCATTGCAGAAAACCAAAGATTTGAAACACTTCCAGAGCTTTGAAGGACTGAACAATTCAAATAAATCGCTTTCAAATACGTTTACAAATGGCTTTAAAAGACTAAAATCTCCTTCAGAAAAGGTTTCTAAGCCAGATTTACAGAAAAAAGATATCAAAATTCGTTTTACGCCGGTTGAAAATCGCACAAAATCCCAACCAAATTTAGAGCAATCTCTAAAGGGAGTATCTTTAATGACCGAAGAAGGTGCAACCAAGCCAAAGCGTGTAGCAAACCCTAATCGGAGTGAGCAGCGTAATTTCTTGTGTGATTTCTCAGGTCGTGAGAATAAACTGCTAGGCTTTCACGGCAATAAATTATTATTTGAAGGAACAAATCAGAAGCAGAAATCTACAGGAAAAAGGCGTTTTCATATCAAAAACCTCGAAGCAGTGATCCAAAGGAACGCTAAGAAAGCCATTGCCGAGAAGCGGAATCAAAAATTTCGTGAGGAGCATTTCAAGCAGCTTCAGCTTCAGAGAAAAAAGCAGCTTTCTGAAGAAAATAAAATAATTCGAATGCAAAATTTAACGACGTTTGGTTCAGTGGAGCGTCCCCAGAGTCCAAAATTCCCTTGGGGAGTCGACCAAAGGAAATTTTCACATCATCGGTTGGGCTCATCGCCGGACCTGTGGCATGATCCCCAGAGACCATCAAGGAAATACGTAGATGAAAAAGAGCGTAGGGAGAGGCTTGGGCTCGGTGGGCTTACCGATAATGATATCATTCGCATTCTGAAAAGTAATAAATGCTTTTTCATTGGAATCTCAATAGTTATCTCATTGTCAAATAGAGCAAACCCAAATCAAAGAGAAAAAAGCACAGGAAGCAGAAGAAACAAAGAAGTCCAAAAGTCCAAAAGCATATAACGACAGAATTCAAAGTTTGCATAGTCTCCAGACCCTTCCAAGCGCGAATCACCAGGAGCTCCAAGGATATATCGCACAGAAACAGAAGAAGATGGCTCAACAGAAAAAGGAGCTAGCGTCTTCTAAGAGCAGCCAAAGCAGCAAAATTAAAGAAAACCTGACGAAATTATCTCAAGAAACGAAGGATATGCTGGAGCACTTCGGCAAGAAAGCTGCAAAGCAGTCAGGTAAATCAAAGAAGAAGTTTTTTGATACATCTGCTGCGGTGCATGGAAGGACGCTGAGTCAAACTCTACAGACCCACGCTGATCATATGCGAGATTCTCCGTTGTTTTTAGACTCCGATGAAGATAACTACAGCATCCTGTACAAAGAATATAAGAAAATCATGAAGGAAAAAGTCCGCACGAATTCGCCAACGCCTTCACTGGATCCGACTCAACTGATTGCAAATGGCAGCCAGCACCCTCATTCGAGCAAGCTTGAGAATAAGAGAGCGTTACTAATCCACGAGAACAATAATCACATACATTCACACTTGATGAGTCCGCAAATGGCCGCTCGTAACAAAAAAGAAATCATTAAGAAAAGATTTGAAGATCTGCTCAACCGATATGAGAAGTACGCAGCCAACTCGAAACCGCTGGCTGATACAGGGAACTATAACTTTATTTCTATTCACGAGGATTTGCAGCATTCTCTTGACGACCAGCAGTTCAGACTTCACAGAAATGTCTCTTCTGAAAATGAAAAATCCAAGGCCGAGGCTCGTGACCAGTTTGAGGTGGAAGGCCATCATCCTAAAGAGCCTAGCTTTAATGTGTCAAAAATGATCGAGCGAATCGCTGAAAACAGGTTTGAGACCGAGCGTGACGAAGCCGGTGACTCTCGTCACATCTCTGTTCATGAGGAACAGGGCGAGTACTCTGATGGCGAGGATTTCGAGAATCCGTATCTTCAGAATTATGAGATAATTGAAGCTGCGACGGTGTTTATCCAGAAGAATTTCAGAGGATACCGCACTAGGAAAATGCTAAGGGAGTATTTTGAACAGCTCTGCAACGGTGAAGAAGGGGAAGAAAATCCAGATATGGAGGGTAGAGACTTTAGTGAGGGGTCACAAGGACTGATTCAGAATGGAAATAGAGCAGAGTATCAAGGGAACGAGGGCGTGCATGAGTATATCAACGAAGAGTCCGACAGCGATGAGTACGACAAAAAGATGATACAAGGGCTTTGGGAGCAGAAACAAGCAGAGAATGATCGAGAGGAGGAAAACTGCAAAGAGGACAGTCACAGTTACGAGAGAGAAGCTAGTGCCAACAAATCCTCACCTCATGACAGAAGAACAGCAAGCAATAGCAGCATGAAGCAAGTTCGGAATTCTAACGGTGCTGCTCATACCGCTGAGCTAAACAAAGACAAAGATTGGCTTGAATTCGAGGCGAAGCTGTCACAGCAAAGAAAAATGGAAGGCCTTAGAGGAGATTTGAGTAACAGCGAGCATTATTTTGATCACGACGCAAATTATCAACAGAGTCAAGAGGAAGAAATAGAACGGCACTCAGATCACGAATACGATGAAGAGCAAGAAGAAGAACACATTCCTGAATACGAAGCTGTTGATTCGAATTTCAAAAACCAGACGTCTTTCTCTGGAGTCGACGAGGAAGCGGAAAGCTACGAACACCTGCCTCGACATTCAGACGACGATATTATCCGCACGTATCAGAAGAGGTTTTATGGCGCGAATACAAAGCCAGTGAGTAATTCGAGAGAAAACATTAATAGAATCAGTCCTGCTGATGATAACGTGATATCGAAACAGAGACAGCCAAAAGGGATCCAAGGACAAGCAAAGGGGCAGCCTTGGGTTTCTGAAACGACCTCGCTCGAATTTGAGCGAGCGAAAGGGAATTCAATCGGCTCGCAGAACCATGAATCAATTAATACGGTGATTTATCATGAGAGTCCTGAAGCGAGCTCTATTAGGCATCTAGATAAGAACTCAAAAGATATTTCACAGCAGAATCTTAGATACCCTGACAAGCGACAGGAGGAACTCGATGAGAATAACAAAGAAGGCAATCAGCCTGAGAGCAATTACGATGAACAGGACATGTTCGCTGGGCTCATGTATGGAACGCAAAGTTTCAATCCTAATGAGAAGAAGGTCTTCTTTTCTTCGTTTATTAGCACGGAGGAGGAAAAAAGCCATTTAAAGCATGTGATTGAGCCGCTAGACAACACGAATTCTTCTCAAGGGGCGATTTACGAAAGGAGCAATTCTGATGTGACCCCGAACAAGTTCATTCGCAGAGGGAACAATATTCTGGCAGCGATCAACGAGAGTCCGCATCAGAACGACCGTCCAAAGAGCGAGACAGACCTTATGAGAGATAAAATCGTAGCCGAACTAAAGAATATACAGATTGCAGCCTCAAGGGAAAGAGAATTTGAAGGTAGCCAGACTAACCCAATGTCGACGCCAGGAAAAACTGAAACAGAGAGCGTAGAGCATAAGGAAGTTGCTGCATCAAATGAAAATGTCAGTTTGCTCAAGTCCCAAAATAACGTTGCTGATTTTGTTGAAGAGAAACCAAATGAAGAGCATTCTGAAGCGACACGTCAGGCAGACGAAAGAGAGCAAGGAAATGCTGATGAAATTTTAGAGGAGACAAAGTCGACGCACAGATCCCAAAGGTCACAAAGCTCTCAGATGCCGCAGCAATATTACGAGGTAATTTACTCTTTATTATGTAAGTAGTGAATGAATGGATCATCATAAAATTGTAGGAGTTGAACAAATTGAAAGAGGACCAAATGCGCCAATGGAGCGAGTTGATAGCACAACTAAATTTCCTAAAGTCAAACGAACAAGGCACGCTCAGCGAATCTGCTTTACATATCATCGAAGAAATGCAGCAAAAGCTTGAAGTGCAAAAAAAGACCCTAGAAGACCGCTTCCGGGAACCTACAGAAACCAACGAGCTCTCTGAACAGTCGAACGCGCATTCACTTCCACCGGAACAATTGAAAGGTGAGTCTGATGCTGAGAATAACTCGTTAATTCAAGTAATAGAACATGAGAACCAGCAAAATGAAGAGGAAGAAGAGAAGAAAACAATAGAAGAGGAAAATAAATCCCGAGCAAACGAACAGAATGTGAATAGTCAGGAGAATGCCGCGAGCAAAATTTCATCTGGAAAGAAGAAGGAGCTGCTCATTGATACTGAAGCGATTAACTCAGAGCACAACGGCGAAGAGAACGAAGGTGGAAGAATAACGACCTTGACTTCAGGCAGTAGTCCCAGGCTCTGGAATCTTGATATAAGCAACTTGAGGACTGTAATAGGGTCTGAGCGGAAAGTGAGAGAAACCCTGAACACATCAAAGTAAAACAATTTTTTGGATGCACGTTTGAATTACACTACCTGCTTGTAGTTACCTTGAAAACTTATCCAGCGAGGAGTCTCCAAAGGAAAATAACACCGACAACCCTCTAAACTCAAGTCTTTTTGACCGAGATCCGTTCACAGAGTTCACGCGAAAGAAGTTTAAAGAGCTTCTCAAGCAGGAAAACATCGTCGAACTGATAAAAATGAGAGAAAGCGTGCTCGATCAGCGCCATAAAACTCAAATGGAAAAACTCAACAAAATGTACAAAAACAACAGAGTTTCTCCACGGACGTTCCAGTCGAAACGCACCGAGCTCGAGAAATGGGTCACTCGTGAGAGGGATCAAATTACTAAGAGCAAGCAAGCGATTGAAAGAGGTTGGAACGTGTTCACCGAAACTATGAAAAAGGTTGACTCTCTTATTATATGAAATCTCATTGCCATTATCTATATATAGACTCAAAGAGATATGGAGTTTATGAATAAATTTCTCAATTCCCAGGGAGAGATAAGGACTGATTTAAGCGCGCATCATTTTTCTGGTTTCGAAGACGAATCTATCATGAAGGCAGGGTTACGCATGTGCAGTGAACCCAGTGAACGCGTGGTAACTGATAACCACGAAAAACACAATCTTTCGGATTTGCTATCGGTGAGAACATTCTCAAGTGTTGAAGTGCTGCCTCAGAACTCTCGAAACGTGATAAATATAATCGATAAGTTTGAAGTTCCAGAGCACCCTTCTCCCAAGCTTAAAAAGCCGATCACGAACCGGATAGAAGAGACCAGTGGGGTCGAGGAGCCTATCTCAGATGATTTCGAGAAAAAACTAAGTCCGGTTTCGAAAATCAGTGAAGATGAGTCTATGAAATCTGGGCTTGAGAGCAAAGGGAGACTGAGTTTGGATAATAGAACGAGCATTGAAAGTCTGCTGAAACTGCGGAACTCGCTTGAGAATTACCTCGGAAAAGATTTCTTTGAAAATCGCGCTCAGGAGCAGAAGCTAACACATGAGTCTCCTCAGCAGCCTGGAAGATACTCGCTGGGCGGTGATACGTCGAATCCAGAGTATGATAGTCAAGTTTTCGCTGATATCCTGAGAGATTCAGTGAAGCTGAAGTAATTATCTTAAATGGAGATTTAGACTGACATAACTATTACTAATCCACTTTAGGCAAAAACTGAGGGAGATGAACGTGGAAATCTCGGATGATACTGGAACAGAGGAGTTCGAAGAATATCTCAAAAATCTTTCCGCTCTGCAGGAGGACCTTGCTAGGTCGTTCCGTGGTCAGCTGCCTTCTGAAAGATCGCTTAACAGCTCGACCAGCCCTCCAATTCTTTCGCCGCTGATTTCAAAGGAATATGGTATCACTATCACCAGTGAAAACAGTAAAATTTTGTTTTTCCAATTTTGACGCGTATAATAAAAAAATTTATCATTCAAAGGGTTATCAGAAGGAAACGAAAGGAGGAATCTGTATGCGATATTTGAACAAAGCAACGAGGCCTCTCCAAGCTCGAGAAACGTCGATATTTCATCAAAAGGGTCTGCGCGAAATATACCTAGTTTTGGTGAAGGCAGAGATTCAGTTGAGTCAAACAAGCAGGAAGAAATCTCTGAAAATATCAATATCACCAATGAAAGCGAGGAGGGTAAACTTGATAGATCCTCGCAACTGAGTGAGAATATCTCGCCCCGAAGTAAGATTATCAAAAGATGAAGTTGGATCTCTTATAATTACACCATTCTTAGCTTATCTTTATGAAAAGAAAGCAATGGAGAAATTTAAAGCAGCGCAGGAAGCTGCTGAAAATCTACAAAAAAAGAAATTTCTTCCAGGAGACGGAAATAATCTCCCCGAGGATACAAGTGGCACAGTCGATGCAGAGGTTCGCATCAACCGACTGAGCATGACATTAAGTCCGCTAGAAAGCAAAGGTAATGTTTCGATAATCGTTGCCTTAATTGAAATTGCTTTGGAATGTAAATAGATTCGCCTATGGCCCACACTGCATCTGGAATCCCAACAAACCCGCAAGCGATCCAAAAGTACTTAGATTTCTTGATCGAGCTAATAAAAGGTAATCTCTCTCAAAACTGCCTAAAACCTAGCAATTGGTATAGAAAATTTCGAGGAGGAGTTTTTAGAAGCAATCAACACCCCCACAGGATTGTCTCCACAGGAAAAACTAGCAGCATTGCATGGATACGAGCTGTCTCTTGTCCCATCTAATTTTGACGTTTTGGCCTTCGATGCTCAAGCCGTACTAAGCGTAAAGGTGTACCTCACTGGCGAAGAAAAACTACGAGTAAATTTACCTTTATTACCTACCAACTTCTCATCATGAACTTAGGAGTTGGTTCCAGAACGGCCAGACTTCCTTTCTGACGTGGAAATCATCCATAATAAAGCGATATTTGATGCTTTTAACGAAGCGTTAGACCACTTCCGGCCTCATTCTGTACATGGCATGCCTTACCCTTGGAAAATTAATCCCAAAACGCTTCCGCGTACCATCGAGGAAGATGACATCGATGAAATTTTGCAAAATACAGCGAAAAAAGTTTTTCAATGGAGCAAATATAGAGCTGGACTTTTTGGAAATGATGTAGAAACAACTTTTGATGAGGGACTGAGAAGAGAGGATACTATCAGCAATATGAGAGAAGAAGCGAATACTAACACCATCACCAACGATGTAAATTATCATCTCAGAGTTAATGATATTTATTGCTTGTAGATCAAAGAGAAAGAGTATGAATGGGTAAACTACGATGATCAAATGATGGAATTGCAAATAGAACTCTCGGATTTGATTTTCGAAAAGTTGACGGTTGAAGCCGCGGAGCTGCTTTATACAATTCAGCAAAGTAGAGCACAGAAATAAAGCTGTCCCTGAAAGCCTTTGTCGAGGTTAGAATCAGTAAAAGTTAACAATATTTTTTAATAAAAACCATATAATCTCCCTATTCCAAATCTTTTCTGTTTTATGCCATTGTTAATAAGGAGTTGAGTTAAATTTTTGCTTTTAACTGCTTACATCTTTGTTTGCTATTTATTCTGGATCATCCAGGAAAGAAATTTTCTCATCCGTATCGATTATCTCAAAAAACAGTGTCTCAGCTAACGAGCTTACTATAGGCAACATATTTCTTCATTGCAGTTCTTATTTCTTTTAAAGAAAAGTATAATTGAAAAATATCATCATATATAAAGTCTACTAGTTTCTTCCTCACTTTTTCCTTAAGGGCTTAATACCTTTTTGTAGACATTTGGGCAGATAATTTTTGAGATACACCTGAGCTTTAGAGGGAATTGTCACTGGTTTTTCTGTCGTTTTACTCTCGCAGAAGTTAGAATTATCTGTTTCACTCCGATTCTCGATAGTATTTTGTGTATTTCGAGATAATTCTCGAAGGGCAGCCATCTCTTTTGTCTGGCTTCCAAAATCTGGCGATATCGGCCCGAAATATTCTTCATCACCTCCACTATCAGATTCGTGCTTATCCTCTACGTCTATAAGCAAACTTTTCCTGACATCGACTTCACTAATTTTCGAAATCGACTCATTGAACGCCATTACAAAATTTTGGCTTTGATTCAGAGTTGTTTGATGATCTCGTTCTGACTCTTTACTCAGTTCCCTCTTGATATCAACAGATACGCTTTTGCTTCCATTTCTACCTTTAGTTTTCTTGGATTTTGTGCGCCCTGGGCTTTGCCGTTTCTTTGCACTGGACTCTGATTTTTGTTTTTTATCAATGACAGCATTTTCTGAGTTCATATTGGTGATTTTCGCCTTTTCTTTCGATTTTTTATTATCCTTGTTCCCGATTCGCAGGTTCTTATTGAAGAGCACTTTGAAAAGTTTCTTATTCTCGTCAATAACTGAGTTATCAAGAACCTCGATTTCGTCATCTTTATTTTCGTTTCCATGCGTCGTGAACGTAATGAACTCAGCGAGATCGAACTCATTTTCATTCCTTAAAGACTTTTGCGTGTCTACATTCGTACCGCTGCTCCTGACAGGAGCTGGGGTATCCATTTCCTCGAAATTTAATTTCCGAATAGTCGGTGACTGCGGAACTGTTTCGGAATCCTGCATTTTAATGGGAGAGCTTCTATTAGTAGATGACTCTTGTTGATCAGTTTCATTTTCATTATGATTCTTAAAAGAATGGCCGACTTCAAATTTCGCTGTTTCATACATGTTAGGATCTCCTGGCGCACTATGCATCGGAGGAGAATCTTGTATCATCGGGACGAAGTCGCTTAGCTCATAAGATACATTATTTTGTGAGTCTCCTGCAAAGAAATTCGAGTGCGAAAACATGATTGCCTGCTTATTTTCAGGCGCGAGCACTGAAATATTCCTATCATTCCCATCGTATTTGGCCGGAGAACAGTATTCGCTTGTCACTCTTGAGGTAAGACGTGAGAGTGAAGGTGAGGAACACTGCGAGTCTTGCTGTGTTGGAGAATTAGCTCTTTGTATTTGACTAGACGGTTCTATTCCATCTTGAGGAGGACGGAAAGAATAGGTGGCATCCCCACAATTTCGATCGCTTTCGCATGAGTCTACTGGCTCCATCGAGGGTTTCTTGGGGCTTTTGATGCTACTTCTTTTCGTATTAACCCCCCCACTCGATCGTCTGGAGTTTAGCTTATCCATGGGACCTCTGTTCGATGAACGAGTCTTTTTCGGAGATTTTACTCGTGAACTTGCGATTTTTTGCTTGGGTTTCGATTTTTCGATATGTTTCTTAATTGGAGACGCTTTCTTTTTATATAGGAGGTTTTCCTGTTGAAGACTATTCTTCCGAGAAACAAACACCGAGCTTGTCTTTGAGGAAATATGGGTTGAGTTGTTTAGAGAAGGATTGTCGTATTTAACATTATCAAGAACAAGATTTTTCGACGTACTGGAGACCGAAGCTAAGGACCCTTTTCTCGCTTTTGGAGCCTGAGATAAGCTGCCATGAGAGCCGCTATTGGACTCAAACCTCACAAATTTATCGAGAAAATGATGAGAGCGTCCGTAAAGATTTAACTCATCGATTTCTTTGAGGAATTTTTCGAGTTCAGTATCGCCGTAGTTAAGCGCTCCGTTTTCAAACTTAGTTTTCAAGGACTCAAAGTGAGAGCTTATCGTTGCTTGTAATTCTGGTTGGCAATTGAAAATCTAATCGCATTTTGAGTCGAAGCGAAGCAGAAATTGTTACAATATGAGCTAAATTCAGTTTTAGCCGATGGTTTTCGTTCTCAAGCTTCCGAATCCTTGCGTCTTTGAGTTCATTTAGCACTACATTCTTTCTTTCAATGGCATTCTCTAAATCTTTTTTCGCTGAAACCGCTTTAACGCCTCCATTGCGCTCTGTCTCATGTAATTCAAACATGAGCTCTTGGAGAATCTCTCGAAAGAGCTATTTATTAACACAAAATACAGTGTAAGTATAAAAGAATACGTATAAAATCTTACTTTCCTCTCTTGGAAAATCTCCTGTAGAGTTTCAATAAAAACAATGTCTTTTGCTGGAGCTAATGTTGAGCTTTTGACGAGTTTAAGGAACAGTTGAATGGAATTGTCGAAGAAACGGTCAACTTTTGCGGGTTTTGCCAAAGCTTTTTGTGATCGCTTTTGAAAGTCTCCAGCATGCTCTTTATATTTGCGGAATAGTGAAAGCATGGTTTCTTTGTTCATGCTGAGAACATCGCCGTATTTTTTGAAAAATTGCTGGTCGAGGTCATGGCTTTGCTTCAACGTGAGGGTTTTTGGTTGCATTTCCTGAGACTTATGGAAGGTAATCTATATGATCTTGTCTCTACGAGTTACGCGAACTACTTTTAAAAATTATTTAGCTGACTGTTAACTGCCAAATAGATCTTAATCTGCGCGAAATTGTCAACAGTTATTTCATAAATTTTAGCATAAAAAGGTAGAATAGCTTAGAATTTATTCTACAGAAAATGTCATGGTGTTTTTTGAAATGGATAGGCTTAGATACTGCACATCATCATTTTCAGTATTGATATTTCGCTTTTGAATGGCCAAGCTCTTGTTGCTTAGAAGAAAAAGTTAATTTATTTGATATATGGTAGAATCTTTTTTGGTTAGCTCTTCTAAAATTGTTAAAAAGAGTTCTGCAACGCCTTGACTGAGTACCGTAGTTTAATATACTAGCTTTTGGATTCAGCTAAAGAGAATTTGATCCGAAATAATACGACAAACATTCAACTCTAATTTGGAAAAAATCCATAAAACTAATGAACACAAGCACTTCTGATGTATATAATTGGCCAGAGAATGCTGTTAACTTCAATTCAACGCAACGAGTGCTAAATCCTAAAGCGATCTCTCAGTCATCCTCCGAGTCATTCAAGATTCATTCTCAATAAGACGACAGAATAATTATGAAAAACTCCTTATCAACACGGAGCAAGCATTAATTCCAAGGCAAAGAATATGTAACTGATGCGTCGGTTTGCTCACATTACAGTTTTTGGCAGTTAGAATTTCATATTTGTGATTGCTTTTTTATATCTGTTAATTATTAAACGGTCAACCAAATTACAGTTATCGACATCAGAAAAGAACGTTATGAAAAAAGATAAGAGCTCTCTTGATAAATATACAGTCGAATCCAAGCACATCATCTGAGATCTAGCTCGTCATAAAGGATAGAAGGTGTTTAAAACGCAAGTTCGCCTCTTGATAACTCTCTCTTTCTGACAAAATAAAAACTTTCGGATAAATTAATTTCTTTGAAAATCGGCCATTTAATAATAACGGCCCACTTTTTCGTTATCAAAATTGTAATTCGAAAAATTTCTTCATATGAACTACCGGAACCCGATTTTCTTGAGAACAGGATTGCTTATCTTCTCTATTCTTCTTACTTTAGAACCATCTTTTAGCTTACGCAGCACCAGACATCGTTTAACTCTATCAGGTAATACCCTCCAATTCCTAACTTCGAAGGAGTTTTTTCCAATTAGTGTGGTCTGAAGCAACCCTTCCTTATCAAATAGAGGATACCAGCATCAGTTTCCTTGAATTCATTAGTATCAACAAATCAAATGCCACGAACTCAAGTACGGATTCTATCAGTATCAATGCAACGAATGTCACGAACTCAAGTACGGATTCGAGTGAACCACCGATGACTGTGGACTCTCTAGACGATGGAACATGTGTTCCTGGATGTCAAAACGGTGGTCTTTGTAAACAAGGTTGAGTTCGTGTTTGAAAAATCTTGTTAATATCGTTCTAGGCTTATGCTATTGTAAAGGATATTACGGCGGCGATCGCTGTGAAAATCGTAAGCTTTTTTTAGATAAATCAGTGCTAACCATCTTCAGATATCATTCTAACTGAAGAGATAAGCTATTTAATTTTCACAGGGTCTTGTATAATCCTCTTTTTCTGCGCGATACTTCTTACCATCTGCTGTGGCTTTTGCTGGATGAAGTGGGAGGCGCATAAAGCACACGAAGGACACGATCTGAGGACAAGAATGGTAAGCATTGCTGAGCTCTCCTGAAGTTTCACTGTTACGTGTAGAACTGGAATTTTCAAGATGAAGAAAAAAGAAAAGACAATAACGAAGAACAAAAGATCACCGGCAATAAAAACCAGAAATCACCTTGAAATAGACATTTATTCTTTAGTAGAGTAGTTACGACTCTCATTATCCATGGAATATTTATTAATAATCAAGCACGTTCCATTCTGATTTATAATCGATTTTTATATTTTATATTGAAGCCATATTTCGGCCTGAAACATTGCAAACAGAAATAAACTTCCAAATTTTAGCCTCAGCTTGGACCAGTGTATAATACTGGTGTATCAACGGCCTTTTAGGAATCTGACGCTCTTTATTTGAATCTTTGCCCGGTTAGAACAACATTTACTTATTTAATTATTCAATTAATCAATCATTCCGATCGATTTGTTTGTTGATCCTATCCTCGATTTCTTTTCTTTTAGTTTTAATGCTTAATAGTATTTCTTTTTAAGCTCGATCAAAGCAAATCGATATGAATTTCTTAGTTAACGAGAATTTAGATGTAACAGCGAATCTAACAACAATCTTAGTCTTTCTTACGAGGATCAGTATTCTTCACTTCCAAGCTTCTTCTGAACAAGTATTCAGCCTAAATTTCCAAGAGATCAGGTTAATTTCTCTAATATCATAAAATTGTCATACCAAGAAATCGACTGGATCTTCTGGTCTTTTCTTGCAGATCTCCGCAATACCGTCAGTCAGAATTGGCACGACATTATTCCCGAGGTAATCTCTATTTGAATCATTAAATACAATGAGATTAATCTAGCCATGAGCTATTTTTACCTGAGAGGTTGTGAGCGTATGTCAAGCAGCTTTTTCTCCTCTTCTTTCAGAGCCTCGAGCTTTAGTTTCGCTTTTGCTTCCTGGACTCTACGATACTCATTTTCGTGGTCATCTTCCACTTTCATCTCCTCCATACGATCCTCCTGCTTCGCGAGCTTATCAAGCTCCACCTTCACCTTTCGGTCGTGTTCTTGGGCCTCCTCAAAAGTCTGATAATTCTTGAATTTTCCATTCTATTCGCAGAAATAAAAGGCAAAGTCAATTATTCATTATTATCTGGAAAGGTTACCTTCTCCACGAATATTTTGATTGCTTTTACAATGTCTTCTACGGTGGATGTATTCACATTGATATGGAGGACATTGATGCTGTTTTCTTTAAAGAAAGACTCCAATACTGGGCTTCCATCCTCTGAAGTATTGTCCTTATGGTATTTTTTCAGTCTTCTTTCCATATCTTCCTGTGTGAAATGAGTGCCTGCGATAGTGGCTTCATCAAGGCCTTTCACGCGATTGATTAAAAAGTCATCCGGAGCGTGCAGGTAGATCACGAATTCAGGTGATTGCTTTGGATCCAACACCTTCTTTTCCTCATCGTCATCGCCAGCATCGTCATCGCCTTCAGGTTTTGGCGCCACCACTAATATTCCCAATGAGCAAAAAGCTTCATCAGAGTGAAATTACTTAAGAAAACTTCTTTGGCGTCTTCATAGGTTCTTGGGAAGCCATCTAAAACAAAGCCGCGATTGAAGCAATCGTTCGCAGCGAGTCTCTTTTTATAACATTTTGCTAAAAGAGCCTCTTTGAGACGGACGTCCAATTTAACCTACAAAATCCATTCGTTAGATATTTAGTGATGACAGAGCCATCTCTTACATTTTCCTCATTGAATTCTTCATCTTCAGCTTCGGGATTTCGTTTCTTCCTCTTCTCTTGCTCAGCTTCCCACTCTTCTCGCTTCTTTTGCATCTCTTCTTCTCTTCTTTCATCGAGAGCGGCTCTAATTTCATCGCCAAACTCATCACCTTCAGGCTAGATAGGCAGATTAGCTCGTAATTAAGTCATTTTTCTGCTTACGAGATTCGAATAAGCTTGGAAGACATCCTTCACCAAAATATGAGGAATATTAAAGTGTTTGCACACAAGATCCGAAAAGTAGGTCTTTCCGGATGCTGGAGGACCGGTGATGAAAATTCTAATTGGCTTTAGCTTGTTGAAGGCATTGAACTCGTCGACAATCTTCGCGATGTTCGCTTTCAAGCCATCCTTGCACCACCATTTGAACTCGAATTTAGGCACTTTCGGCTCGTTTTGCCTCATCAGTTTAATTTTCTCGGTTTCAGGGTCATCAGGATCAAGATCAGCGTCTTCATCAGCATCATCATCTTGGTTTTCTCCTGCTTCCTCTTCTTTTTGTTGAATAAGCTCGACAATATTTGAAGGCTTCAGCTTGATATCAAGCGTCATGATGTCACCGATTGGCTCTAACTTTGCGAAGTCTTTATCAACATTCTCGATTTTGCCAGTGCCAAGTCCCTTGGAAATTGTCAAAATCAGTTTCTTCTGCGTTGGTTTTTTTGTGAAATCTGTGGCGTAGATGTATCGCGTTTCTGGTTTCTTCTCGAATATCAAATTGACATACATCGCAAGATCTCTGACATGGATCGTGGGAATCAGGTTCTGGCCATCACCGTACACTGGAAGGTGAGTAGGTGATTGTAACCATGCTCTCTACCAGATAAAGGAAATGAATAATGGAAATATTAGTTTAAATTTACTTTGAAATATGAATGCAAGGCGTGCTCGCCATTACCATAAAGGATTCCTGAACAAAGCACATAGGTGAGCAAATTCTTCTTTGAGTTTCCTGCTGAGAGGCAAAGAGTTTCAATTGATTTGAAAATTTCGTATTTAGTCGATGGTTTTCTTCTGAAGAAATCTGCTTCTTTGTATGACACGTAAATTTTCTATGAAAGAAGCTAATTAGCAAAGATCTTCATAGCAAATGAGTTCTCACTTTAGGTTCATCGCCGTCTGCCTATCCATGAGAAAAAATATATGAGAAAATTTAAAATTGTAGAAATAATTACATCATCATCAGGTTGCACGTCGTCGTCTGGCTTAGGTTCCTCATCTGAATCCTCAACAACTTCGTCTTCTTCTTCCTCTTCAGCCTATTTCGATGAGAAAAATTCAATTATTTGCTCATTAACATGGAAATTTTACTTTCTCTTTGGGTGGAGTGTCAGACCAGACCAAAACAGAGGAAATCAGAATGAAAATTTTGTCTCCTTGATATTCTGTAACTCTGAGAGCTTATTATTGGAAAGGAAAATAGTTTTAAATGCCGTGAGAGGTCAAAATACTTTTAATTGCATATTCGATTTCATTCAGCGGTGAATTCGCGAGGTCATAGACAATAACATCAGAATCAAGAATGGACTTTGTTAAAGCTTGGACATCAGTGTTCTAAACAATTTGTTAAAGGGACTGGAAGAACTGGGTGGGAGATACGTCGATGACTCCTTTCGCTCCCTCTGGCAAAGTGGCCTGATATCGAGGATTGTTAGTTCCGTAGATGGAATGGTGCTGAATTCCTGGGATATCATCGTTTCTGATAGATTGTACTATCGCTTGCCCAGGATAGGAGTTGATAGGGTTGATAAAGAAGTTAAGCGGCTTGTAATCTTTTCTAAACTTTCCCATTTATCGAGGAGTTATATATTTATTTGTACAATATAAAGATAATTTCTTTGAAAATACAACAGAACGGTTTTTCTTCAATGATAAATGAGTTCACTATATCGAGGCTAATTTTACACACATTACAAGGAGTAATGAAGGAAACAAAGCAAATCCCAATTCCCGGGATTTTAGCCCAAATACTTACAAATGAAGTCTGTTCTCCAACACGTCAAGATTAACTCAAGGAAATTTTCAGAGATTACATGAGTTTGTATCAGTTTATATAATCTTTTTGGTAATATTCAGCTTTCACTCCAAATTCAAAGCTCTTGTATTGCTAAAATCAACTCTTTTTTACGGTATATAATTTTTATAGGTCAATCTATGCAACTTCGACACAGGCGAAGTTGAATTCGTTTTGTAAGAGGTCCGCAACAGCCTAGATGCACTTCTGCTTAATCCTTTTTCGTTTTGATTTCTTCGCTGTCGCTTCCGTTGCCTTTGTTAGCGATATATGAGACATAAATATTCCAAAAGAATCCAACGGCGTCAGAGAACAAATTTTGATATTTAGTTGGAATCAAAGCGAAGTTGATTAACATCGCAGGCGCCCAAACCGCCCAATTTTTGACAATATAGCCCCAATAGATGTCCAACACCATCTTCAATGACTTCTTGTATTGGAAGTGATCCAGCCAATCAATTCCAAATAACATCACGAATGAGAAAGGCAGCGTTAGGACAGTTTGATCCAATGCCATCGAGGCCAAAGCTTTCTTGAAGCCAGAAAAGTGAGGGAACCTTTTCTCAATCAGTTTTGACACGAAACCATACCAAGCGTGAATGATAGGGCATTCAAATAATGCTCCGATTAGAGTCATCTTGATGATGCGTCTCCAGTTAATCTTTGGGCGCTCGTTTCCTTGCTTCTCACTGAAATATAGTTGGCAGATCAAATCTCCAATGGCGTACAGTATACCTAGGTGTTATTAGTCCGTATGAGTGACCTTAGGTGTAATTTTACCTGTTGTCGTCATTTTTGTTTTGAGAGGGTCTGTTTCGAGCAGTTTGCTATACTTAGACAACATATCCACTTTTTTGCACTTTCTATTCAACTTTGATAAAATCTAATGCGTTTTTTGAACGTCTCAATGAAAAATTAAACCTTTAAACGCTTTCTCACACATTTCTGATGTTCACTCATTGTCGCGTCCCACCATTAGAAAGCATCATTTTTATAAGGGTAATGTGTTAGTCAAGGCAATTTCGCTTTTCGTTAAGGCTTCAGCTAAGTATTCTTGAATTTATTACGGTATGCATTAATACTCATTTAGCAGCATCTAAATAAAACTTAGATCGAACAGACAGCACGAATGAATTTCCTGGGTCTTTTCAGTAGGAAAGCCAACTCGGTGGAGACCGACAACATGTTGAAAATTTATTTCGACGAGGAGTTGCATCAGTACAAAAACGTGGGCGTCGATCCCTACTCCACAGGAGAGACCATCCTCGAAACACTCCGCGGGTTTCCTGACATAGCGCGAATGATCGAGCACATAAAGAATTTCAACATAGACAAGATGTCGCTGATTCTCATCGTCAAGCACGCAAAAAAGAAATACACACTATCGAAACGCCGAATCAACCCTTTTGAGCTCATCAGCGAGATAATTAAAACGAAAGAGAAAGATCAAGAATTTGTCTGGATGTTCAGGATCGACACCGACAAGGGCGCTCTCTTTGACAAGAAGCCGACAAGACAGTCATCAATGCTAATGGCAGACTCGAAAACCGCTCAAGGGGGCGATCAATTCATGGAAAGGGAGAAATTTGAGAGGTCTGGCGTCCTGCTAAAAAGGTCAAAGCGCGGCGATTACAAAGAAAAGAAGTTTATCTTATATAAGGAAAGTCTGATTTTCTACAACGTGAAGGACAAAGGTAGTTCTAGCCAACTTTTCTCTTCATTTAACATCATGAACAGAAAAGAAAGTTACGTATATTCCGCTGGTGCTAGCCAGAGCCGAAAAGGCAAGCAGCCAAGAAAAGAACGTCTTTGAAATCAAGACAACCGATAAGATGTATTTTCTCAAAGCTAAATCGACGGAGGATATGAAAGGATGGTAAGCACACTCTCTTTTAAGTTCATTTCGTTATCTTTTCTGTTTGAAGGATCTGGGCGATCAACATGCAAGCTGGTATGGTCACCGAGAACAACGTCATTCAGAACATCGATTTGGAGATACAAGAAATCGAAGAGAAATACGAAAAGACTATGGAGCAGGAAATCAAGTCGCTTTTCGTTAATTTCGAAAAGACCATCAAAAATGAAAAGATTATAAAGCTGCTGTTTGAATATATCAAAGACGATCCGCTACTAGTTGAATTCGAATCCTTTTTCATGCGAGTGCATGCTTACACTAACGTAAAGAAAGTTTCACGAAGCGAGTATTTGCAAGAGGCGGAAGCGCTGATCAAGTTTATTGAGTCTGAGCATGAAAAATATGAGTCGGATGCATCGGGTGAGCTGAAAGGGACCTTCACGGCCGACTTTTGCGAGAATGTGTGTCGGAAAGAAATGCTTGAGAAAATCAGAGAGGAGTTCAAAAAAATCCGCGCGATTGAAGACCCGAAAAACACTGAGCATCTATCGTTATTCCTGCACATATATGAGAACTGTGTGGCGAAACTGAAAGACTTCTACTTTTTTTTCCTCAGAACAGACGAGATGTTCCATTTCAAGGTGGTTGATATCAAAAACGGGTTTGCTGAATATATTAACTTTCCGCGACCGAAACTCCCGTTCTTGAATGAGCCAAGTGGGATGAATTCAGAAAATTGAGAATTTGCAGTTTTTGAGCTTTGTTATTGATGGATAGTAAGTGATGCGTGGTACTTCCATACGAAAATTATATGGTTTAGAACTTTACAAGTTTGAGTGGATGAATTTGAAATAAAGAAGCCCAAAAGAAATGCCGATATTTAATTGTTCGATGTATGCGAGGAATCTGAAGAAAATAATAGAAAATATTTCAAATTTGTTGTAATCAAAATTTAAATTCTTAGGAGAACGGGTGTTGACGGTATATTGCGTAATTTAAAGTAGTCAAATCATAGCAAGGGTATTGCTAACGAATTTTCGTTGAGGTAAGTGGGGTTTATGTAAATTTGGGTATTGGATGTAGAAATGGCAGCTATTAGGTTAGCGGTAAGATATCGCATTTGAGTAGAGGTTGAATGATAATCTAATTCGTTGAATGGTAAAGTAGGAGTAGTATGAAACAAAGGTATTTGAAAGAGTAAATTGAATAATGAAAAATGAAAAATTTGGCTAGCTTTGAATTTGAAATTAAATAGCACAAGTAAAATAAAAAAGTCTTTACGATGCATTTGAATAGATTAAACAAATCAAGACAAATACCCAGCACGGATCAATAAAATAATGAAGTAGAATTATCAAATGAATTGCTTGTAATAGATATTCTGATTCAAGGAAATTAGTATGCTTCACTATATTATACTTGATGCTACTTGATTGTATGTATCATACAAGCAGGAAAATTAAGTATCATAATGCATTAGAAAGAATAGCCTCTATAGAGGTTTTCAATATACTATTAGTTAGTTCTCGCATTGTAATAGCTGTAAGTAGCTGGAAAAATTAACTGGGATAAATCAAGAGTGCTACACAAATATTCAGAGCTTTCTACAGAGGGAAAAAATGGTAATGGACAAAACTTGCTTGTTTTCCCACATTTGAGGACGTGAGGTTCTTACAAATCAAGTAAAATCCATGAAGATACAAAAATAATTAAATTCACTATTTCATGGACAAGAGCGTAGAATAATATTTCTTCATAGAACCTTCGACCTTGGGTGTGCGGATCCACAGATCATAAGTCATACGACAATAACAAGCTATCGTCAATGGTCTAAATCACTCTTTTGTGTTCCAAGATCTTCTTAAGATAATAAACTTGCCAAATAGTCATCAAGAAAATGGCGAGACACTCAATAGTCGACCACACAAGCACTGCTGTATGATCTTCTTTCGAAGCTAATTCCCACGTTAGCCACTCAATTTCATAGAAAACCAAATTACTCTTATAATGTGTTTCTTGTCGTCTGCTTGCTAGCCTAGTATTTTCCTGAGTCTCCTATGTTGTAATGGAAAATAACATCTTAGATTAATGTAGTTTCCTTGCATTATTTACTTGTAATATGTTCATGCTTCGAGACAAAGACTTTTCCATTGGGTCAATCTCAGCTTTCTCCAAATAAGCTTTCGAATAATTTCCAACTTCAATGCCAAAAGTTATTTCCTTCGTGTCGGACCACTACAATATGATATTACCAAAGGACTTCATGTTAAATGCACTGCACCTTGTTGTTGTTAAAAATAAACGAAACAGACGTTTTTTCTTTCGTTTCTACTGTAAAAGCTCCTTCTCCTTTCTCCTCTATCGAAAGGAGAACTTTGTTTTTATTATTAACAATCTTGAAGCATTGTGACAAAGCCATGAGAAACAATTTACCGAGAAATCGATCTGCTGATTCTGAGAAGACGCCACGAAATAGATGCCTCTAATTAAAGTGGGAGCGTATTCGATGTTTTCGATGAATATCTTTTGTGGATTGAGAAAATAAATGATATATTCGATATAACTGGAAGAGGGTTTTCACTTCAGTTGAATGCGCATCCATTTGAAATGTAAAAGCCTCGGAAGGCACAAAATCAAACAAATAATTTTGAAATTTTCCTTGTCGCATGCGGTTAACCTCAACTTGATCGTGTAAATCGTCAGAATTGACATTTTCTAATTGTATTCGTGTTGAAGGTCCGATAGGTGTGCCTTGGGTGTGCATCGCTTCAGGATCTGCGAAGACATCAGAATCATCAGACCCGAAAGATTGGAATTTATTTTGAATTACATGGAGTTGATTGTGGACTATTCTCATATGAGATTCTTTGAGTTGAATCGGACTGTGAGGGAACTGATGTTTGATTCAGAGGCTGATTATCTATTTGAATTGTAGAATTTTGCGCGTTTACTTCATCTAGAGCAAAATTAGCACTCATAAATCTCAAATGAAGCTTGCAACTTTGCAAAAATACCTGCTGCTTGTGAATAAGTATCTGATATCAGCAAAGCACAGACCAGCAGAGTCAGCAACGCTGCTTTCATATCTGATATGGATAATTGTTAGAGAATTTAATTTATTGATAGACAAATTTCAGTGACGTATCAAATTGGCGATATTTCCTTAAGGGCTTAGATCTGCTTCAAACAAAATTGTGGATGAAGTGCCAGGTTCTTACTCCAGTATTTTAAGGGAGTAGCTTGAGGTTGGATCACTTGGCATTAAAAGAACAGTTAGGCTCTTCTTTGAGTGATTATTAAAGATTTTCTTAACCTATTTCAGTTTCTATGGCGTGAAAGAGACTCGATCTTTTTTTTTAAATGTTCACATATAAGAGATAACTTATCCAGACTTTCCTTCAGACAAAAGTCAATGATTTTCCTGATCTTAAGCAACAAAATTCACTCATCCCTTTATTTTATGGAATTTTCCTCTTGGATAACTAACATCTTCGCCTAAACTATGTTTTGTCTCCTTGAACTGTAAATTGGTTAGTCTTTCATCAAACAAACCAGAAATAGTGAGGCTTGCTTTTTCTAATTAGAAGGCGTTGTATTAATTGGCTTGAATTGAGGTCTAGAATGAAAACTTTGATTGATTTACGAGCATTCTGACCTTTATCCCAAGCACCCCAAGCACTACAAACTAACTTTGGTTGAAGACCTATTTCAAAAAGTTTTTTTTTCCCTGAGAATCTGGCCGTAAAAAATGGCGTTCAAGGTCTTCGCTATTTGGATCTCTGGATGAGATACCCCATTATTTTTAGTCAAAGATTGAAAAAAAATTTTTTGAATTATTTCCAATTTCTGAGATCTATTAACTTTCAACGGTATGTATCCCACTTCGAATAATTAACCAAGTATCAAATGTGTTCAAAATACTTTAATTTTAATCAATAGTTTTCGGTTAATTAGAGAAATACAAAGCAAATAACAAAAGAGATAGCTACAATTTGAAGTTTTTTATCATGCATTTTTTAGCTATAGACATGAGTTAATGAGTTAAGTAATGGTATTCTTAATTTGAACAAAAAATTATATGCTGTTTAGTTCTTCTGATTACGCAGAGCTACAATCCAACTTAGATTATGCGAATTTGCTCGATGAAAGTCGCTAAAGAATCTGCCGTACAATCTGATAAAAATTATCAAAGGCAACAGCTCTTTCAGATCCAAAATGTGAGATATTAGGAAGTGGACTTTAAGTGATCAAAAACTCGATTTAGGTTCCAAGAAAGTTAAGAAACAGAACTTCCTGGATGTTACTTGATTTTACCTAAAATTCCTTGGAATAACTCAATGACAGCAATAATCCAGCAGATTTCTTCCGAATTTCCCTTATTGGGACATCAAATTATTAGTTTTTGCTCGTCTTCTATCAATTTTGAATATATGATCTACCAAGTAGATCTGTATAAATAAGCAAGAAATGATAGATCTGAGTTCAAACGTTAAAAGACCTTACATAGTTAATCACGAGAAGTATTGATGAACTCTTCAGATCTTCTGGCTTTTAACTCTTCAATTATCTTGAACTAGATACTTCTTGTATGTTGCAATAGCTCAAAATTTTTAATGATGAACTCTCATCATGCAATTTAAACTAAAAACCCTACTTTAAAAGATATCTAAAACCGAAATAAAAGCTACAAGGCTTATCAAAAGGCAACGCACATGTGAAATTCCACAAAAGCCTTCGGTTTGAAGAAAACTAGGAGAGAATAAAGGAAATCCAGGATAGGATATACTACTAGATTTGGGATAGATAAGTTAACCAGAAATGAAATCGATAGCATCTTAAAAAAGATTTCTACTATGTCATAATATGATAGTTGATCGGCAGTCAATAAAGAGAGGCGAGCCTTTATTC
>ENA-UOUE01000586-UOUE01000586.1-compost-metagenome-genome-assembly--contig:-NODE-586-length-28597-cov-11.642391_pt1 | contig 28597 bp, 20 predicted proteins | sample MGYA00238146_ERZ747223 | MGnify/ENA primary metagenome ERZ747223 (study PRJEB28781, sample SAMN06268865) | compost metagenome | isolation source: single cell | place: USA: California, Emeryville, Joint...
CACAGCCCCGTTCTGAAGTAATGATGTTTTTGGGAGTAGAGGACTCTTCTCAAGCACGATACCAGAGTTAGTCTCTAGAATTGTTACAATAAAGTTTAGAAACCCATACTTTTTGAGCGCTGAGATACTTAGATTCACAGGTTGAGCATCGAAGCTCATAGGATCAAAATTCTTCTTTGAATCGTTTAAATGAGTAATAACATTGACAAACTTCTTAAATTTCTGCTTGAAGCTGTTATTTAGCATGTCCTGCTCAGCTTTCCTTTTTTCCCAAGCTTTCCTCTCGTTTTTTGAGACTGCCGTCTCACTGAGTCCAAAGTCAGTAAGCTTGATATGGCCTTGCGAATCCAGCAAGATATTATCAGGTTTTAAGTCTCTATGAACAATCTTTGCAGAGTGCAAGTACTCTATCGCCAAAACGATTTCAGCGATGTAAAATTTAGCGACAGACTCGTCAAGACACACATATTCTTCTAAAATTCCTTGAAAATCACCGCCTTTCATATATTCCGTCACGAAACACAAAAAGGAGTTGTGTTTAAATGTCCATAGGGCCTTTACAACGAAATCACCTTCCAAAAGACCGAAAACGTCTCTCTCGGCTTGCAGCGACTCGAACTGGTTTTTTTGTATCTAAAATGTATCAAAATTGAATTAATTGTAGAAGCATGATTATCTTAGCTGACCTTATCAACAGAGTCTATTATCTTCATAGCGTGAAGATCGGAGGTTGTTTTTCTTCTCACAAGCCAAACTTTTCCAAACGCGCCTTTACCTAATGGCTTGATGAAATCAAAATCCCAAACACTCACATTTGGTCTTTTGAATGAGTGAAATTAGATCTATAAAAAAAGGGAAGAGTCAATACATTGAGGAATCGTGAATTCTGGAGTATTTTTGAATAACCCCGTCTGAGTAGCTTCTGACTAGTTCTATACTTTGATTATTTCTGGTGATTCCCGGTAACTGGTCAGTTTTTTCTTCTTCCTCCTCATGTATAAAGGCGAGGCCGGCGACCTGACTAAAGTTTTCATGGCCGAAGTTCATCACAGTATAGCCTCTCTGTAATTTAGAATTCGTAGTCTTTTTAGTGCATTCCTGCGCATTATTGACCTCATTTTTCGGTTTTAGGCTATCACGTTTCACATGTGAATATCTATTCTTGTATTCTTTTAAACTCCATTTTTTTGCTTCAACAAAAATGTCCTCCTTTTGTCTCAGCATCTCTTCATTTTGATCTTTTTTTGGTCCGGGAGAGCTCAAATCAGAAGACCCTCTTGAAGAATTTTTCACCGAGCTTGATTGACTACTGAGGCTATCATCAGATGTGGTAGACAACTTGAGTCCATTATTTGATTCATGGTTCGAATTTTGGTGGCTACATGCCAATATTTCATGTAAATCTTTAGATGGTGAAGTAACTTTGCCCGAAATAGGTGTTTTATGACTATTTCGAGTCAGCTCTCTTTCAATCTTTTGCTCAAGATGCCAAATCTTTGTCGCCAGTTCGTTATGCTTCTATTCGACAAAAAAGATTGTTATAGTTAGTATTGTTTAGCAAATTACTTTTAACAATTTGCGAAATTCTTCGATCACTTGCAGAATTGGCTCAGGGAAATGATCACTTGTTTTCTCTTCAATAATTCTATCAAAATGAATCGATTCTGTTGATTAAAACATGTGAGCGTTGCAAAGTTTGCGATGGACGTTACCTTTGAGAGGCTTGGGTTTGATTGTGTACGAATAAATGAGGTCAAGCACTTCTGTCGCTTTACTAATGAAACTAGCCTCTTCTTGTGCTTTAAGTTCCTCATCGTTTGTTTCCATGGTATCAGAACATTTATTCTTTGGTAAGGTCAATAAATCTTGGATTGAACTTCGTGAATTGACTTCTGGGAGTTTTTCGATTGGCTCGAAACCTTTTCATTATTAATTTATCCATCCACTCCAAAAAAAAGAGAAGCACCTGTAATTGATAATGTTTGATCGAGTAACCTTGAGCTTCTTGGGCTCTTGATGTGATCTTTAGACAGATTGAAAGAAATAGCATCATCGTGATTAGGTTCTGACAACAGATCTAGCAGGATTTCAGTTATAGTAGTGTCAAGAACTCTCTCAATAAATGTACCTGAATGTTTATCATCGTGTTGCCCTATTTCTACATCAATAAGAGAACTTTTATATTTTTGGCTTTGGCTTTTTCTATTTTTTAATAAATTATTGAGAAAAAGCAAAGCAGCTACACTTTAGTTCTTGATCTCACTGCCAAATCAAGCTTTTTCTCAAATATACTCTCAGAAAGTGTAAGCATGCTCGCATTGTTTGCATTGATATTTTCTTTTAACTGTTCTAACTCAAGGCATTTCAACGAGTGGGATTTTATTCGATCCATGAAAATCTTCTTTTCGCAAATTTTGCAAGCGGCTTTTTCTTCAGTAGTTCTTTTTTTGTCGCCAAGGCTCCACATTTTTTCCTTCAAAGCCAAAAATTCTTTGAGAGCTTTCTTCCACTTAAGGTAGTGTTCGTTTTGATTCTCGAAGGAATGGTTTTGCACAACTTGAGACTCTTTTTGAGCTATCACCGATTGTTTTTCTACAATGCTATGTTGTTCCTCACTGTTGCTTCTGCATGGAGTTTGGTAGGGCTGGTTCTCAGTTTTCTGCTCCTCTGCATTAAGAAACATTATAAGTGGATTGGAGCAGCGTATTTTTACCAATAAAAGAGTGATATTGACGTGTGTGACTGATCTGGCTAAGGGAATATCTGAAATAAAATAAGAGCTTTTTAATCCGTCTAATTGACAATGCAATATTAATAAATTCAAACAATAGACTTTGTTTTACTTCAATGCGTGTTCATCACTGGGGTTTTTGTTGGATATATCGCTTTCTGCATTCAAATGTTTCTCTAGGGCTTCCATGTCTTGAAGAAGTATTTTTTCCAACTCACTATCCAGCTCAGTGGGTTCTTTCACTCTGACGTCTATAAGTACTTCCAAAAACCGATAAAGGTGCTCTCTCTTCAAAATGCTTCAGCTCACTCGTTACTCAAGACAAAATTACCAAGTCACTTCTAATTGTTTGCAACTGTTTATGTAGCTCTTTTTTGATACGATCCAAGTTACCTAATATCTAATTTCTTTTGAACACAAGTTTCAAAGTGAAAATTTACATTGTTTCTGCCTTGCTTTATTAGATGATAGTAGCTCCATGGAAAATAGTACACATCATCAGAATGGGAGTCTAATGAATGGCAGTTGATTTTCAGTCTCTCGTTTCTTTCTGAAGTCTCCTCATTCTTTTGTTCGAACAGCTCCAATCGAGACCTGGCTATCTGGCGTTTCTTATCTTGATAAAGCTTGACCAGCTTTTCCATGATATTGAAATTCTCTACGCCGATTTTGGAATTTGACCGATGATTCTTCTCGCTGTGAATTTCAGAAATTCCGTTTTGGCTATGAAGACCTTTTTGGCTTGTATAGCTTTGTGTGCCGTATTTCGTGTCATTGGAGATGCTATCTTCTCCTAGATGGGTGTCGTTTGGCAACAGGTGCTGTTTTGCGTTCATGTACTCGATTTTGAATTGCTAATTATATTAAAAACTTCTCTCTTATTTAAAGATGGCAAAACTGTTCTGGAATCTGATATAAATGTTTGATCAATGATTCCGACGAATATTTATTAGTTATTTATGGTGTTTATGAAGCTAATTTACTTTATGCACTGATAATTTATTGTATTACGCTTCCTCGGTTGTTAAAAAACTGATATTCTCGAATGAAATACCTCGGAAGGATTTCAAGAATAAAAGAAAAATTAAAAACCACGAGCTAAAGCTTTTCAAGAACTTAGAATTATCGTTGGAACTATAGAGTCTTCGGAGCGTTTCTTTGATTTATAATTTAAGCATTGAACCAGCCATGCCTTACAGGTCTAACGGCTCTCTTTTTCTATCTGTCAGAGCTTAATTATAGGCCTCCTCTATGAAACGGACTCTTTAGAAAATTCACAACTTTTTTTTTTTGGGAAAAAACATGCTGATTGTAACATGCTGCAACTGTGCTGGAACTCATTCAGAATTGTTTCATTAATACTTATTTTTTCTGCAGCAACGGGCCGATGTTCATGGCTATTGGCAGGTAAAGCGCAATAGCAGCTGAATAAGTAGGAAACTCTTTGGCATTACGCATTAATTTAACACAAGAGGTAAACGAGAAGCTGACTAAAAACTCAGCACTGATGATAAACAATTCGTCAGCTTCCAAAACAAGTTAGTAATTCCTAATTTAAAATTCCAATATTTAAATCAAACTTTTACCGACTCTCCCGAAATACCACCTCACTCCCGATCTCAAAAGAAACCACACTAATTTGTGCTATGAGAAGGCTGCTCTTGATTAAAGACTTCGTGTCGTGTTATTATATACTGCTTTTTGAGAAAGTTACTCATATAATGTCATGATTATTCAAATCTTATTAGATAGAAAAACAGTGCTAGAGCCAGCAAAAATGAGAAATCATGCATTCGGGGCCACGTTAGTTTGTAGGGACTTGAAGAAGCAACAGTTATGCAGAGTTTATGAATTATTTACTGTGGTATCATGCTAACTGGTTCAGTTAGTGCTTGTTAGCATAGAGGGATAGATAGGATCGAAGAAAATAAACTTTCTTGTATTCATTTCGTGAAAAGTATCGCTCCTTGCAAAACTGTGTCTGACTGCTTTGCTTAACAAGCGGAAAGCTTTAAAAATTTTTAAATTGGCTTTTGGAACTCTGCTTTAAGCAGTACGTTCGCAGGACAAAAATAAATACTAAGTCTCTGACGATGAGTAACTCATTGCTCGCACATTTCTTCATTCATAAGTTTGCACTAGGAAATTTTTTGAATTAACGACCGCCACGACAAACCTTCCTCCTGAACGAATAGATAGGGATACAATGAAAATTGTAACGCGTTGAGGTTTGATGCGACTGAATCTTTCAGTCGACTAGTACCTCATCATCTCCAAGTCATCGAATTGTCATTTTATTATCTAAATGGAGAAAATTTTTCCAAATTTTGGGTTTGAACATCAACATGTTACATCAACTCTGCATGTCAATGTCCGACTTCTTGAAAAATTAGCGAACTTGATGGCAAGAAACATCCCTTGCTATTTCAGTTTAGAAGTTCACCTCTCACTGCAGACAATTCTCGGATCAGAGGCTCCGCAGCTGGGAATTTCAAACGAGTTTATAACTACTGGAATTCGATCAGAGAAAAAAAAGATAGTCTTGGCTAACAAGAAGATTCCATGGAATTTGTTGAAAGGAATCTATATGACGCTGGAAAGTCATAGGGCACTATTATGCCGCTTTCAGCGCGTTTAGAAGTGATCACATTCTCAGTTCTCGTTACTCAGGGCAGTTCATTTTGATTGCGTACCAAATTTTGCCGATTGTTAGCCTGAGAAGTGCTGTATTAATCTTCTCTAAACTGGGTACCTCTCAAACCATGAATTAGCATATCTTTGTGAGGGAAGGTTGCTGGAGTCTTTTTCGGATTTTCGGAATCCATAATTTGGCAAAAGAATAAATATTGACTCTTTCTACATCATGCAGGTGCTCTCTAGCTCACTTGTTTTGAATCTGAGTCTATTATTATTCATCTATCTATTTTTTGTAGGGCTAGAATTCATATATGCAGCAGTTTTTCAAATTTTAAATACTCAATTAATTACAAATATGGAATTAGCAAATCAATGTTGATAGCAACTGAAATATAAAAAACTGAGATATCTCATTTGGCAAGTCATTTAAAATAATGTCTACTCAAAGACCAAAAAAATTATATATTCTTCTCCTGTTGCTAGATTGTTTTAAATCGACATAATCAACAAGACAGGCGATTTCGAACCTCTTCAAGATCTGCAATTTGTGTGAGCTCTTTCAGCTTATCAGCAGTCAGCTTAATCTCCTTTTCTCTTTCATTTGATTCTTTCTGCTTTTTTAATCTAAGTATTGAAATTATGAGACAAAATCAGAAAGGAAATTTCTCTTACAAATATTCAGTAGCCTGAGCTTCGTTTAGTTTGTGTAAAAGATCATTTCTGGTCATCTCAAATTTCTCGAGTAGATGAGCCACAATAGGGGTGCTGGAATTGACATCTTTGTCCTTCGTTTTTGTCTCTTTGGCTTTTACCGACTCAGCAAATGGATTTTCTATTTCAGCCGCATTGAATTTCTTCGCTCCTCTGCTTAAGTCGGCGCTTTTCAACTCCTTTGATGATGTGACTGGAATGATTGGAGCCTTCATTTTCCGAATTTTATCCCATTCAATGCCTTCAAGTTGAAAGATTATCTTCCAATTTTTCCATTATTATTACCTTTAAACCAAGGATGGTTTTTGATTCCCTGAGCGCCATTCACTCCGAGTCTCTTCTTTGGGTCAGGCTCTAAGAGCCTTTCAATAAGATCTTTTGCCTCAGGAGTCATGCAGTTCTCTTCATATCCTTTATTAATTTAATCATTAAAGAATGAATGAATCCTTTAACTTCATTAATTACCAATCTCAGGCCAGTTTATTCGATGATTGAGTATATTATCGAATATTTTTTCAACTGTGTCGTCATTGAAGGTAGGCACGCTTGTGAGAAATTCATAAACCATCACACCGAGACTCCACCAATCAACCATCTGGTTATGAGGATCGCCGTTAATGACCTCTGGGGCAATATAATCTGGAGTTCCTACAATCCTTACAGCCCTGTGTGTGTTCTGAAGTAATGATGCTTTTGGGCTCATATCAAACACAACATCGGAGTTAATCTCGATAATTTCTAGAAAAACGATCAGAAATCCGTACAATGTAACGCAAAGATACCTGGAGTTAAAGATTGGGCATCGGAGCTCTCTGGATTAGAATTCTTCTTCGAATTGTTCAAATGGGTAATGACATTGACAAAATTCTTAAATTTCTTTTTGAAGCTGTTATTTAGAATATCCTGCTCAGCTTTCCTTTTTTCCCAAGCTTTCCTCTCGTTTTTCAAGATGGCCGTCTCACTGAGTCCAAAGTCAGTAAGCTTGATATGGCCTTGTGAATCCAGCAAGATATTATCAGGTTTTAAGTCTCTATGAACAACTTTTATAGAATGCAAATGCTCTATCGCCAAAACGATTTCAGCGATGTAAAATTTAACGACAGACTCGTCAAGACACACGCAATCCTCTAAAATTCTTTGGAAGTCGCCACCTTTCATATATTCCATCACGAAACACAAAAAGAAATTGTGTTTAAATGTCCATAGGGCTTTTACAACGAAATCACCTTCCAAAAGACTAAAAACGTCTCTCTCAGCCTTCAGTGACTCGAACTGGTTTTTCTTCATCTTGCATTTTATCAAAAATTGATTTAATCATAAAAACGTGATGTCCTTACTTTATCAACAGAGTCTATTATCTTCATAGCGTACAGATCTGATGTTGTTTTTCTTCTCACAAGCCAAACTTTTCCAAATGCACCTTTGCCTAATGGCTTGATGAAATCAAAATCCCAAACACTCACATTTGGTCTTTTGAATGAGTGAAATTAGATCTATGGAAAAAAAAGGGAACAGTCAATACGTTGAGGTATGGTGAGTTCTGGGGGAGTTCTGAAAAGCACTGGTTGTGAAGCTCCTGAGCATTTCTATAGTTTTAGTGAATCTGGTGATTCCTGGTAATTGGCCACTTCTTTCTTCTTCCTCCTCCTCATGTGTAAAGGTGAGATGGAGGGCCTGACTGGAATTTTCATGGTCTGGTACCCCTCTATTTAATTTAGAATTCGCAGTCTTGATACATTCTTGCGCTTTGGTTTCATTGTTTGGACTGATACTATCATCATTCCTCGGCGAATTATTAGATCCTTTTAGACTCCTCTTTCCAATTTCAATGGAGATGGCCTCTTTTTGTGGCAGAGTTTCTTCATTTTGATTCTTCTTTTGGCAAGGAGAGTTAAAACCAGAAGAATTTCTTGAGGAATTTTTCATCGATTTTGCTGGACTATTTAGGTTCTCGTTCAATCTGAAAGACCACTTGAGTCTATTCTTTGATTCATGGTACCAATTTTCGTGGTTCCACAGCAGTATTTCATTTAAACCTTTAGATATTTGAGTAGATTTGCTCGAAGTAGGCGTTTCACAGCCATCTCGAGTCAACTCCTTTTCAATCTTTTGCTCAAGACGCCAAATTTTTGTTGCAAGTTCGTTATGTTCCTAGGATACAAATAAATATCATATTGACTAGCTTTGCTTGGTAAATTACCTTTAACAGCACACGAAATTCGTTGATCACAATCAAGGTTGGCTCAGGAAAACGATCACTTGTTTTCTCTTCAATGATTCTATCGAAGTGAATGGATTCTTTTGATTGAAATAAATGAGCTATGTAAATTTTTGGAGTGTCTGCTACCTTTGAGAGGCTTGGGTTTGATGGCGTATGAATAGATTAGATCAAGCACTTCTATCGCTTTTCTTAGGATAATAGCCTCTTCTTGCGCTTTAAGTTCCTCTTCGTTTTCATCCAAAGCATCATCATACTTATGGTCATCTTCATCATTGATATTTGAATTCGGTTTGGTGACAAGTCGTCGCCGATGACGTGTTTCTTCATAATGAATTGCCTCTCGACTGCTTGATTCTTCCAATATTGTCGAGCATTTTTGTAATTTTGTCTTTGAAAAGGTCGATAACCCATGGGGTGCACTTCGTGTAAATTGAGTTTCAATGACCTCTGGGAGTTTTTCAATTCGTTCGAAACCTTTATAACTTTATTCATCCGTAACAATAGCAAATTACTTGTAGATGCTAAAGATTGATCGAGCATCTTTGGGCTCTGGTTGTTAACTTTCGACGGATTGGTAGAATTGGGAGAATTGTGATTCAATACTGGCAACTGATCTAGCGAATTTTCAATAATACTAGCGTCAAGAGCCCTCTCAATAAATGTACCTGAAGGTTCGTCATCATGGGGTTTTTCTTCTACGTCCAGAAGAGAACACCAATATTTTTTACTTCTCCTATTGTTGTAAATAAACACTATTTGAGAAGAAGCCAAACAATTACTTCTTGGTCCTTGCTCTCACTGTTAAGTCAAGTTTCTTCTCGAATATAATCTCAGAAAGTGTTAGCATGCTGTCATGGTTTGTATTGAGGTTCTCTGTTAGCTGTTGTAACTGTAGGCATTTCACCGAATGGGATTTCATTCGATCAAAGAAAATCTTCCTTTCGCAAATTTTGCATGTGACTTTATCTGCACTAGACCTTTTTTTGTCGCCAAGGCTCCACATTTTATCCTTCAAAGCCAAAAATTCCTTGAGAGTTTTCTTCCACTGCTTGTAGCTCTCATTTTGATCCTCGAAGGAGTGATTCTCTACCACTTGAGACTCTTGTTGAGCAGACACCGGTTGTTGTGCTAAAATGCTATGTCGTTCTTCACTGTTGCTTCGGCACGGAGTTTGAAAGCGCTGGTTCTCAGTTCGCTGCTCTTCTAAGGTATGGCCTGCTTTATCTACATTAGAAAGTATGAGAAGTCGAGTGGAGCAGCGTATTTACCAATGAAAGAGTGATATTCACATGTGTGACTGATCTCGCTAAGGGAATATCTGAAATAAAAGAAGAGCTTTTTAATCTTCCTAAAAGTCGATGAAAGTATTAATAAATTTAAACAATAGTCTGTTGCTACTTCAATGCAAGCTTCGCATTGGGGTTTTGGGTGGATATATCGCTTTCTGAGTTCAAATTTCTCTCCAATTCTTCCATGTCTTGAAGCAAGAATTTTTCCAATCCACTAGCCAGCTCGGTGGGTTCTTTCGTTCTGATGTCGATAAGAACTTCTAAAAACTGATAAAGCTGCTCCTTCTTAAATATTCATCAGCTATTATCTTGCTCAAGAAAAAAATTTACCAATTCGCTCGAAATTGTATGCAGCAGCTTGCACAGCTCTGCTTTGATACGATCCAAATTGCCTAATATCTGATTTCTTTTAAACACAAGCTTCATAATGACTGACAATTTACATTGTTTCTTTCTTCCTTTATTAGATGATAGTAGCTCCATGGAAAATAGTACGCATCATCAGAATGGCAATCTAATGAGTGGCAGTTGATTTTCAGTCTCTCGTTTTTCTCTGAATCTTCCTCGCTCATTTTTTCGTACCGCTTCAATCGAGATCTAATTATCTGGTGTTTCTTCTCTTTATAAAGCTCAGCTAGCTTTTCCATGACGTTCAAGCTATCTCCATTGGATTTTGTATCTGACGAAGAATTCTTCTCACTGAGGTAGTCAGAAAAGCCCTTCAAATTTTTGGGGCTTTTTTGACTTGCATCGCTATGGCCATCATTGTTTGTGTTATTCAAACTCTTATCTTCTCCGCAATGGACTTCGTTTGGCAGCAACTGCTGTTTTTGGTTCATGTGCTCGGTTCAGAATTGTTAATTATAATAAAAATGTGACTCGTGATTTAAAATTGAAAAACGTGTTCTGGAACCCGATAGCAGTGTTTGTTCGATGATTCTGATGAATATTGTTTCGCTAATTGTTGTGTCAGTAAAGCAGATTTAATTTATCCGCTGATAATTTTATTGAAGCACTCGCATCTCCTTTATTAAAATACCAATGGTCGGATGCTATATCTTGGAAGGATTTCAAGGAATAAAAAAAATTTAAAAACCAATAAACAAAACGAATCAAGATTTGGGAATCATAATTGGAACTATAAAATCTATAGGCCTTTCTTTGACCTTGAATTTGCATTGAGTCAGTCGTAACTCCCTGGTCTAAAACTCTCTCTTATTCTCCCTGTCAGATGATATTTGAATACTTCTTATATGAAAACTAATTTTTCGAAAATAATCTGAGGAAGAAAGCTACTTGGTGGGAAAACAAGCATATTTGCTTTAATGGATTTTTTTTTGTTGGGGGGCAACGGCAAGTAGTTCATGAAATTCGATAGATAAAACACATAAAAGGTGAACGTGTGACGAGATCGTTTGCATTTATTACATTAGGTAAACGAGGAGCTCACTGAAATTCATTACTGATGATAAACAATTCGCCAGCTTTCAAAACAATTTGATAATTCCTAATTAAAATTCCAAAGTATTTTAATTTCACCTGCACCAACTCTTTCAAATTATCGTCGGACCTCAAAAGGACGCAACAGCTAACTACAAAAAACTTGGTTTGTGTCCTTACCAATAGATAAAACAGTTACTCATCTGAAGTCGTGATTATTCAAAATCTCAAGATAAAAAACAACAGTGCAGGGGCCCCTCCAAAATTAGAAATCAGACATCCTTGGTCAGGTTAGTTAGGAAAGACTTGAAAAACTTCAAACAGAATTCACGTTTTATTTAATTTTGATACCAAGCTCACCATTTCAGTTCGTGTTTGCGGGATTGAAAACATCTAGGAAAAGTAACTTCCTTGTATTCATTTCCTAAACATTAAATCTCCTTGCAGAAACTGTGTCTGTCTGATTTGCTTTAGAAGAGAGAAGCTTAAGAATCCTCAAATCTACTTTTGAAGTTTTGCTTTAGACAGTATGCTTTCAATACAACATTAAATACCAGGCTTATGAAGGTAAGTAGTACGTCTCTAGCAAAGTTGTTGTTTATTCGGTTTTGTGAGCTAGTAATACTTCAAAAAACTTTCAAATATAGATGGCCTATGATGATTATCAGGATATTTAAATATAATTCGAGTGTTTATCTTGTCTTCGATAAAATGGCAATCCCAAAATCAAAGAACTTATCATAATTTCAAAATTTGTGGATTTTTTTGCGACTCTCTCAACAGGTTAAGACTCCGGTTTCTCAAATCTCAGCCGAATAAAAGAATCGTATATCGATTTGTCTCTTTTTAGGATTTTAGTTTCAGTAACTCACACCCCCAATTCTCAAGAGTTGTTTATGATTTAAATCGTTGATTTCAATCGGCGTACAATTTTCTGATTTATTTTTTCCGTTCAATTCTACCTCCTAAACTACTATCTTCTGATTTAACCTCATTAGGTGCAATAATCCTTGCTAACTTTCAATATTGAAACTACAACTCTAATGATATTTGGTAACCCAAATTCAAATTTTGCACGTAATCTTTTTTATTGCTTTATCGTATCCAAAATAAATTTATAATTGCAATATTTCTCAAACTAACAAGAAATAAGGGAGAGTGTCTGCTCAAATAAGGAGCATTTATGATAAACAACGTTCAGCGTAAGTGAAACTTTGCCCAATAATTAAAACAAGAAATAGGTAACTTTCACCAAGCAGAAGACAAGCCTTCAAGTCAGCGAAATCTATCATCTAGCCACCAAAACACCTCAAAAGGTACCATCTGTCAGAATTGCATAGCATAATTGGATAGGAGCTGCAATTGAGTATTATGAGGAGTACTGTAAAGTTTTAATGGCGAATGCCATTCTAAATGCTCAAGTAGGCCCTCTATTATATCTCAAATCTGATACAACGCTATATTCTTAGTACAAAGAGATAAAAAATGAAAGGGATGCACTCTTTGAGAAACTCGAACGATTGCAAGTGAGTGAAAAATTACTTGCTTCATAATCAAATTTTTTTCAAAACAAGGAACAAGGCGGAGGAGGATATGATAGTATCGAGAGCAGAAAAGAGAGATCGAATCCAGAATGCGCTCGTGATAAGCTACCCCATAAGAGAGAACGTAGAACGGCAGTTGAAATCACACGAGATCATAAATGTCCTGTAGAAACTTGCGGCAAAGCTTACGGGTATGCTTTTTGTTAATGAAGACTGCATTTTTTCTGATTTTCACGGGGATTAAATAGAACGGACACGGCTCTGAATCATCATATTAGGCTGAAGCATCCTGAGATAAAAAAATAAGGCGAAATGGAATTGACTATCAAGCAAACTGATCGAGAAGGTGCGCTCCTGATTGATGATGTGGGTTCTCGGTCTTGCTAAGCTTGGGAGTTACGAGTTTATATTTTAAGAGTTAATTTGTATCTTATATTCACAAAGAAATTATAACTAAGTTATCCGCTCAACTTGAAGGCGTTTGCATTGTTCCATGCAGGTAAATTCCTCTGTGCATACGTAACGAAGTTTAGAAATGCATATTTTTAATGAATTAATGTTCTCGGTGTAAAATTATGAAAATTCTTATTCATATCCAGAGTTTTATATAAGAATGCATCCTATACTTAAACAAAAATTGATCCGTTTCGATTTAATTGTTGATACCTTATAAATGAGCTCTCGCATATCACGAAATATATACTCTGACAGCTTATCACATCATAATCTGCATTTTACTTAATACCACATGCGAATATTTAGTAAGAGTCAGTAAGTAGTCTGACCTCTTTAGATTTGAGAAATAAATTCAAGTGGAAAAATTTAATCTTCTCATAAATTTAATATCCAAATGATAGAATATGATACAGATGAAGAAGAAATTTTCATCCCCGCAGAATTCGACAAACTTCCGCTGGTTTGCAAGAGACATAAAAAAAGACTTGCATCTGTGGATCTCTCAAAAAACTCTTATCGCCGACTGCTTTGTTTCGAATGTATGAAGGAAGAAAACGAACGAATTCGAAATCCAATGAGCAATTTCCTGAAAAATCGCTATTCAATTGAAGACGTCATTTCTTCTAAGGCAATAGAAGACACGAGAGCAAAGACAATAGCTTATCAAGAAAAAGCTATGCAAATCTACACGGATTTAGAGCGACGAATCAATACTCTCATCGATATTCTAAATGGTCTGAAATACGACATTCAAAAGAAAGTTGAAAAGTTTATTATAAAGTCTTCAAACTCTCATTTGGATGCTATGATCACCATCTTGGCTAAGTTCCAAGGGGAAAAAGCGGTTGATGAAGGCGAAAATCTAGAGAAATACATCAAACATTTCTTAGCGATTGAAAAGGAATCGGAACTCAAAGTTATGAAGGCTATGCATAGAGAAACGATGTTTGACTTAAATGCTTTGCATAATTCGCTCAATAGCCTTCAAAACAACTGGCGGTTTAATAAAAGTAACACTTTTTCCAATTTATTCCCTTGACGAAGAATATCAGAATGCTCTCTATCAAGAAACGAGCTGCTCCTCTCCACATCAGTTGATCGTACAATAAACGTAATCGATATGGAGGAATTACAGCTTGTTCATACAGCCAAAGAAGTATGTAAAGGTAATATTCACATTATACAGCAGAAATAATCACATCGCTTTTGGGTTTTTCTACGTTTGCAGAGGAAATCAGCTCAATTTGCTCTTCAAGGAGTCAGAGATATTGCCTATTAGCCACTTCGAAAGGCATTGCTCTTTACGAACTTGAGAAAAATCGGATCACGAGATTCTACCGAACATCTCCGAACTCTCCAATTAAAGTTTTCCTCTCAAACAGCGAACGTTTCATCACTTTTTTTGACTCTCATTCCGTTGGGGTTATGGCGCTCAAATCTACAAAATTTATCAAATTATTTCTAACAGCGAGGAAAGGTAAAAATAGTTTGGTATTTTCCGGTTGCTCTGAAAGTAGTACTACTCGTGGCTAGAAAGGATAAACACAATGGCTGTTACGGCAAACGACAAGTATTTTGCTATTGGAACGTCTGAAAACAATATACTACTTTATAATCTCGCTTCGAAAAAATTAGTTTACAGTTTTGAAAATTTTCACAGAGGTAAAATTAATCGCAATTTCTACTTTATTAAACTCGTTTCAGATGAGGTCAATACTGTGATTTTCACGAGAGACTCAAGATATATCATCTCTTCCTCCGATGATAAAACTATTAAGATCATTGACACTCTAGAGAAGATGCCAATTGCAAATTTTTTCCTTGAAGGTAATAAATGCTTGGAAACATAGCGCTGTTAATTTAACGACCATCAACCCAGGGCACTGTTACCCTCTGGCGATATCTCCAAACCAGAAGTATATAGTTGCTGGTACTTCAAACGGAAAACTCGAAATAATCGATTTCAGCACAAGAATGCTCATTCCGGGTTTTCGGAACCAGACAGGCACAAGTCGCCCAAATTTACTAAAATTGCTCTGAAATAATCCTTGTCATTGATAGGTGCTATAATGGCAGTATGTTTTTCGTTGGATAGCGGTAAGATAGCTGCACTTAACATGGAAGGTACGATAACGATCATTCATGTCGATTCAGGTCAAGAAATGGCGAAATTTTCAAATCTTCATAGATCCTTGACTGAAGTTGGAATGCATGATTTTTCTCTTTCAAATTAACTCGTTGTATTGTTTTAATTTGATACGTGTTTAAGATTTATAATAACTGTGAAGTTAATTTTTTTTTTGTGTTGTAAAGTCGCCCATGTCTGTATTCTTGAACATCAATTCCATTGCCTACGTTTTCATAACTGAATTTTGTGAGTGTCGACGAGTGAAGAGTATAGTACAACTTCGTGATGCTTCGTCTTTGGGTCCTCAAGATTCTGAGCGTTTGTGAGCTAGGGCTATGTTCGGAAAAGTGTGAATCTTCGCAATTCTTCGAATAACGAAATTGAACAATGATGTACGTGTATTGCATCGAATCAAGTCATAATAAAATTATTTTTAATTAACCTGAGGCACCGGACTTCCTTCAATCATTTGAAAAAGACCGGTTTTCTTGCAAAATGTTGTGAAAAATATATAAAATAGTAGTCTAATGATATTGAAAATTGAAGCTTCATATATTTAATAGATAGTTAATCGAATCGAAACCATTGCAATCCGTCGTTATATTATTTTGTAAAGTGAGATCCTTCAAAATGCTACGCTAACTTCTTTGATATAATGCTATTGAATTGATATCGATTTGCAAATCCATTTCAGCTAAGCTGCCTATTCTCAATAGATTCTTATTTCTCACCTCACATCGATTCATATTTGAAAAAAAAAATAGAATACGCCGGATGATTCATTTCATTGAGCAAAAAAAACCAAAATGCTGCTGTATTCCCTTCAGAACAATCTACCTTTATCAATGCTGTTATTCTCCTTGAAAAGGATATCACTTTAAAAAATATCGAAAATCAGGACTTATTTCTCAACTAATAAAATGATTTAAATCAGATCTTTAAGCAAAGTTTTATAAAAAATTGTTAACTTGATATCTTTGATGTTAAGATACATAAATAACATATTTTCAATGGACTCAGCCTTATCCTGGGTAATTTCCATCTTTATTTGCGAGACTTCACTTAATTTACTATCTTTCTTCCAACAGCTTGACGTCGTTGAAACCACTCAACTCTATCGGCCGCAAGAACTGACAGATCCTGCCAATCAGCTCAAGCTATTCGATGCAATCGAACAGCTTTTGCTCAAACGCAACCCTTATTTTTCCCTCAAGCCCAATGAAATGTCTTTGGTTATCCTGATTCCGATCTTCAATAAAATCGACGAGGTTCTCTCAGGAATATTGGACCAACTCAAGAAAAGCGCCGAAGCTAATACCTCCCTTAAACCTGAAGATTCAGAGACCTATCGAACTATTTTCATTCGAGCTAGTAACATATTCCGAAGAGCTATCATAGACACTGGGCCCAAGGATTTTGCTATCGATATATTTGACGAAATTCCGAGCTCGTACCTCAATCACCTGATTGAATTTCTTCAGTACTGCCAAGACCCAATATATACTTTATTGGTTATCTCAACGACAACGAAGTACCTTCGAAAAATCGTGGAAAAAACTAAAGATCTCACTCGAATACTTGAATGTGTGAGAAATTTACTTCATTTCGGGAAATCATTCACCAAGCTTTTAGTTGAAAACAATCGACTTCCAACAAAACTGTTCAAAGAGATAACCGCCACGCTCGGAGGTGAATGCAAGCTCTCACAGTGGGGACCATACATTGAACATTTATTATCTCATACAAGTCCTGAAGAAGTCGAAAAGCTAATTGAGTTCGGCCAAAAATCTCGAGTTAACACAAAAGTAAGCGGCCTAACAGGAAATAAAGGAGCATTCAAGTTCCACCTTGCGGGAGAAATAGCATTTCTAAACTTCGTAAACGAGAAATCAAGGATCCTGAATTATGAGATTACCGCAATTGCGATCAGTTTGGCGTTTATTAGCGGTAGCGAAAGCTTCATTTTTCTCTTTTAACATATCGTAAAAATTATGATAGGCATGCTCATTTTCTATTCTCAAAAGCGCAACAAAGAAAAATTAGTTAAAATTTATCAATTCGAAAATAATTTTAACGTTGAAGACCACTTTGGCTTGCCTCTTACTGCTGCTTACCCTTTCGAATTGAGGGCTGCGAGTAGAGACGGAGGTCAGAATGGAGAAACGGCTTCGATGAGAGTTCTGGCAATTGATTTGCTCTTGTTTTACATAAGTAGAAGCTATGAAATCGTAACGCAAGTCAATAACTTCAGGTATAAATTTGGAGTGATTGATACCGTGAAGCAATATCTCAAGGAAGCTCTTGATCTTTTCGACAGCTCCCCCTCAAAAAAAACTAATTTCCGTGAGTTATGTGCCTATCAAATACTCGAGACGCTGGATGAGTTGATTTTCTCCGCAGAAGAAACACTGACAGGAAAGAGCCTGGCTCTGCTTGACGGATACAAGTTTCAATCTCCTCAAGCAGCAGGAGTTGAGTGCTTCGAAAGTTTCGTCGATTTCTACAAGTTTTTCGTAAAGGCTTTCAACGAATACACAAGAAGAAAACTTTTCAAATGTTTGAGTGAAATCGTGAGGAAAAGATTAAAGAGTCTCAAAGTTGATAGTTATTCAACAACGTTGCTTCCGACGTATTCCAGAGCGCTGTCTTATCTTGAAATTACATGGATAGCGAAAAAGGAACTTTCTGTACTGAGCGGACACTTTGAGGAAAGGTTGATAGAGGCAACAAAAGAACTTGCTCAAGAGAACCGTTTTGAAGTGCTGTTAACTGGCAAAACTGCCGGTAATTTGTGGAAAATGCAACTTCGGTCGTATATCTTAGGACACATTCCAATGTCCTTTACGGGTTATCCTGGTAGTCTAGACGAAGACCATGCTAATTTGAATCGAATCAGACCTTTAGTAGACGTAAAGAGTCTGATCCAGCTATTCAGTGTGCCAGCAGAAGGTAAGAAAAAGACACTTCAGAGTGTATTATTCTTCACTCTCTTAACGAGTTATTTGAGTCTGGAAAGTTTTAAGATCGACACTCCGTCTGAAGAAGAGTGTAATACCCTGATTGGACTCATTTCCGAGTATCACAACCCTTTAGCCCCCGAGTTCAAGTTCTTGAAAGAGTTAAACAAATTCTTTAATGATTCGGAAAGCAACATCCTTAGAAATTGCCTCTTGAAAAACTCTTTCGTAAAGAATACCCTGAGGATAAAACTTTGGTTCAATGATGAAATTCTCCGATGTGACACTGTTGCAGAGTATTCAGGAGAACGAGTATCATACTGCTATCAAGCTCTTACCGAGACTCTTGAAGAGATGGAACAGGTCAGCGAAGATTCAATGGCAGAAGAAGAAGCTGAGAAAGTCACCAAAGCACAAAACCAAAAGGCGAAGGAGGCCATTAAGCTAGTAGTGCAAGATGTGAAAACGTTAATCGCGAGAACTAATGATGAAATTATTGAAGGAGTCCTCCAAGGCGAAATGGATTTACTCATTTTTGTCTTTCGCCAGAGATTCATTTTGAGCCACATGGACCCTCTCAGAGACTATTTAGAATCGGTTGGCAAATATCTAAAGAGCGAAGACTACACAGAAATTCTTCCAGAATTAGAAGAAATATTCAGAATTGGCTATGGATTTCTACCTGAGCGGGCGATTGAAGATCTATTATCGCAAGACGCCTATGTAAGTGTTAACAACCAAACAGAAACTCTCAAAGACGCTCAAGTAATTAATAGCTATCTCTCGATAATGGAAATCCTCGGTCAGTTTGGACCAGCCGCTTTTGATCTATTTGGATCATCAGAGTCAGCAAGGCAATTGTCTCGTTCCGAAATCGGGCTTTTTCAAAGAATTCATTATCTTTACAAGAATTGGCAAAGATTGAAAGTTCTCGATAAACCAGACCGAGAGGACCTAAAAGGAAGAGAACAAAAGCTTTCTTCCTCAGCCATCCAGATTATCTATCGGATATTTCTCGCTTTTGTAAGCAAAGATGATTCATTGGATGATGAGACCGAAGTTCCTACCATGAATCTCTTTGAAACTCGAAGAATGATGGATATTTCCGACAGTCTCATGAATTTCATACTCGGAGGTGTATTTTATGCCTCTAAGTATCTTGAATCTAATAGCATCGACGTTCTTATGGACTCACTCGCGAAACTCTTGGAAACTGAAACCCAAGTCCTCAAGGCATTGAAGGAGGACCAACTCGAATCTAAACCTCCACGGGAAATCTACGACCAAATCTACGCCACATTGAGAGTGGTCTCATTAGTAGCGACAAATCTAGACGACTTGTATGCGACAATAAATCAAATTTCGATCAAGGAAGGCTATATTAAAATAGCCTTCCATAAAGAGCTGCTTGAAAGGTTCCTCGATTGTGTAGAGGCCGCTGAAGAATATGACAGTTTACTTGCTTCCAAGTTAGAACCAACTCTCATTGAAAAATTCGCAAAACAAAGAAGCCGAATCAAGTTTACACTAATCAAGTTTGCCACTCGAATGTCTAACAGGCTTCTGGGGGAATCTTCTCAGCTCTTATTTACAGAGTACGAAGCAAGGGGCTTTTCACAGGAAGAACAACTGAGAATGGTCGACCGAATTTCTCAGCTGAATTATCGAGTCTTCACCTTGATTAATGTTTCTCATTTTACATGCTTCGCACAAGAAGGCCAGCTAATAGAGAACAGCTATAAGAATCAAGAGATTTTCTCTCTTGTAGACAATCAACCTATTCAAGAGTTACCCAATAATGAAGAGAAAGATCTTACAATCTTCGAATTAAAACGAAAAGAGGCTATACAGAATACTGTGGTGAAGAATTACACGAAGATTTTCCAACAGTTCATCCTGTTACAAGGGCTTCCTGGAAACGATAATCTCCATAATTCAATCAAAGATCTCTTTGAGCAATTAGCCTCGAATGAGGAATTCCAGAAATTTATTCACAATCTGATACAAGAGACTCAGCTTATCTTTCATTGGTTTGCGAGTGAGCCTGTCGATAAACTAGCGGATTTGGCCGTAAAACACCTTCCACTCATTCAAACTCAAGCGAACTCTGCTGTAAAGGCCTTTTTCAGTGCATTTCTTTTCAAGAAATTGTATGAAGCATTACTTAGAGACCTTCCTTCAGAGAAACGAGCTTTTCTTGAGGAACAAAAATTCGATTTTGGTGCTTCGAGAGAAGATATTTATGATAAACTGATCCAATTAGACCAAGAGTTCATCAGGAAACTCCTAGCACCCAATCTGTTCCCTAAATTCACCACAGAGTTCCAGTACTCAACTTCATCAGAGTCTAGGGCAAGAGAACATTGCAAACTCTATGAGATCCCCTTCAGCGAATTTACAGAGCATGAGAAAGCGGTTCTTGAATCGATTTTCAAAGGCGCTTTAACTACCTTAAGAAATTGGCAGTTTTACGACAAGAGAGACGTCAGTCAGGATTGTGTGAACCTTCTATTGCTCACAGTTTGGGACAGCACATATGTAGAACGGATTCAGAAGGATAATATCGTGGATCTACTCCTCAAGTTAGAAGGAGAAGCAAAGACGAATGTCATACCGTTTATTTTAGACAGGCTCGTCGGAGATGTGATTCCACTGCAGCATCGAATCGAGATTGCGCTCAAAGCTGCTTTCCTGAAGCCTATTAAATCTGCCGTCTTAAAAGAGGAAAGATCTTTATATTATTTGCAAGTTTTCAATCAAGCAGACCCAAAAACTTTCATTCAACTTGTTGAAGAATTGTTGACGGCAATTGAGTTTAATCCTAAAGAATCCAATGTGATAGGAAAGAAAAACAAGGGCAAGAAGAAAGGGGAACTATGGAGGCATTCATTCCGATTGAAAGATGGAGTTGGTAGCTATCATCATTGAGATTTTTTACTTAAATTGAATTTAGATCCGTTGAGGCTCTCTCAAACCAAGGAAGAAATATCGAATTACTTGAAGAACTCTGTGTCAAAAACCACTATCGAAATTATAAATAAGCTCGCAGCACACATTGTCTCAGACAGCGAGAACGCTTGGAGAAAACTCTTTGAAAATGAGAATAATGAAGGGCTTAGGTTTAGAATTGATCAAAATCTCTATCTATTGAGAGCATTACTGAGTAAGTATCCCGAACTCAGAATTCATGCCTCCGAAACCAAGGTCCAGACGAAAATATGCGATCAAAAAACTCTTCACTTCGCAGAACTTTCTGAACCTCAAGAAATGGCATTCTTGGACTATCTTATTCAGGTAATTTCTCCACTCAGTCAGATAGATACTGCTGGCGCAATCAGATGCTTCTATGGAGATTATACTCCCGCGTTTACTCTTCAAGTTGAAGGTCAACTAATGACAAGCCATGAATATTTCAGGGGGCTTGTAATCAGTACATCGATAGCAGCACTCTCGATCTTATCAGAAAAAAAGGGAGGCCTTCTTCACTATCACAGCCTCTTAAGTGCCTACTCTAAACTGATAAAAGACGCATTAGATTCGGAATTCTCTCATTATGCTGAAAATGATTTCTTCTGTAAAATTTTGGGTGATTTAGAGAAAGTTATCTGCAAATTTGTGTCAAAGGGAAAATCTCTTACAGACCTTAAAGATGTGTATCACCTTTATGTGGCTCAGTTGTGGCAGCAAACAGGGGTAGCTTTCTGCAAGATTGATGCAGGACTCCCGTTTGATTGCTTCCCAATGGACAAAGATGAGTCTTTATGCATCAGAACCGTACTGTATCAAGTCCGCGATTATAGTAGACTTGAATCATATGCGCCATTAAAAAATGGCGAGCCTGGTAATATTCTGAAAAACCTTCATGAAGAAGAGAAAGCTGCTGATAAAGAGGCCGTTCAAAGGGCCGCTTTGGGATCCGAATCACGAAATTTCGATGATAATACTAAAGCCTTGATTATAAGAGCTATATTAGAAGGGAAAAAGCTCAGTAATGATTTTCTGATTAATTTTGGACCCTACCACTATTCTGACCATGAGGAGATGTCTTATCGACGCTCAGTCCTCTTTAACCTCCCGAGCTACCGCACTGATTCGCCTGGCTTTACCCGAGAAATTGAGGTTAAATTTTGGACGCCAAAAGAGTAATAATATTGTTAATTTCTTTTTTTTAAACATCTCAAACACTTAGTTGGAAAGAACTGATTGCAAAAGCGAACAATTTAGACGATGACATTGGTATATTGGGGATTTTGTTGCACAATATTTACTATGAATTACTTTAGGAAGAGGCTACTTCGACAATCTTAAAGTCAGCAAGAAAGAGATGAGGCAACTTACAGAGAAACTAGAGGAGAAAAAACCAAAAAAATTAGAGGAGATGGCAAGTAAGGAGCTTGATCCCAGAAACTCTGGGGATGACTATAGTGATAATGAAAGCCATGAGAATAAAAACAAACCTGAAGAGGAAGTCTCTGGAGATAGGTCGCACAGCTCCGATGAAGCAGGTGCTAGTGATAATGATGAGAAAGAGGGTAACTCTGAGCAGGAAGGTAACGAAGTTGAGGAAGAGAAGGACAGCTGTGAAGAGGACGAGAAGAAAGATGATGCAATTCAAGAAGCGACGATTAAAGCCACAAGTGAAAACTTCAAAGGATTTAAAAATCACTGGAAATTTCTCAGGAATCGCTTCGAAGATCCTAACGAAAATTTGTTTGAATGCACTTACAAAGACGTGGAATACAACAATCGGCCGTCTGAGGGTGACCGTATGGAAGCAATGATAGCGCTTTACATTGCTAACAAGAAGAATAATGAAGCGATGCGAAAATCATTGTTTGTCTCATCGGCGAATTTCATTGATCATTTCCTGGCGAATCTCATCATAAATAGTAATTATGTCTCTTTCAGCCAATTATTCCTGGAGACAAAACCATCAAAAACGAGCGATCCAAAAGTTAACTCTCGATATCCGATACTGAGAGTCCTTGATATTTTCATGCTGCTTTGCTGCAACCCCTTAAACGAGATCCAGTTGTTCGATACAATACTAACTCTTCTCTCGTTTGACTGCGAAAATGAAGCAGCTCTCGCAGCCTTCAATGAGTATTTCGGTGTAAAGTTAACTCCCACTCAGCTTCAGCTTAACCGAAGTAAATTCGTCGAGGTGATTCTCTTCATCTTCCTTCGACTCTACGCTGCCGTCCCAAATAAAACTAATGGATTTGAAACGAATAACTTTGACCGATTAGTCGTCGAAGCTGAGGTTATTATTGGACCTTCACCTCTTAAGAAGCGCTTATTGCCTCATTGCCCTCTCCTTGAAACCTCTCCTAAAAATTTCCTGACAGAATTCGCAATCTCTGTTGCGAGATCAGGAATCTCAGCACAAATCGCCACCAAGGCCGTCAACTTTGCGCTCACTATTAGAAATCTGCAGACAATCCTGCCGATCCAAAATGAACCCGAAGAAGTGACTCAAAAAATTCTAGATCTCGTTGAAATATTAGTTACTTTGAATCCTAAGCAGCCAAAATATATCAATGCGTCAACCGCTATTGCTGATCTGCTCAAAGGCGAGGAAGTTTTCTTCAATTTCCTTGACTTAATTTACAAGAACTCTGGGTCTTTATTCAGGACAATAGAAATGAAACTCCAAAAAATTGTTGTAGCCTTGAAAGGCTTGACACAGGAAACCTCATCAGCATGGAGCCAGCTCGAAAGCCAAATTGAACAGCTCTCGCGAGACCTAGCCTTCAAAAAACTTAGCCTCATTTTGCGACTAATCGCGAATCAAGCGCAAAATTTCCTTGACGACCTCAACCAGCTTAAGGGCCTATTTAAGAAGAGTGATTATAGCTTTGTCTTGAGATTCAAAGAGGCTCTTTCGAAATTACATGTGGGACAGAGATTCGGAAATGCGTATCTCTTATTGGTTCAAACCTTTGAATTGTTAGGAACTATGATAAATTCAGTTTCTTTGATTCAAAATCACTTCAAGGCTCTGAAAGCGCCATTGGATATTGCTTTGGATGCCTATCGAATTTTCAACCTTCAAGAAAAAATAACTGAAATCTTTGAAGAACAGCAATATCTCCTCAAGAACACCGAGAATTCCGAGACCATTCAATCTACAATAACAGAATTCGCTTGGGTGGCAACAAAATCAGATGAAGACTATGATGAGTTAGCGAGTGCTGGTTTCGAAAAATCATTTTCTTCCATTCAGCAATCGGGGGTCACTAATATCGATGAAGTATTTTTGCTGTTGTCCCAAAAGGCGAAAAATATCATTCAGTCCGTTGTACTCGAGGATTTAATGAAGAAGCCTAAGAAAGATGATGAAGAGGAGAATTCAGCTCCAATATTAGATACGAAGAAGATAAAAGCTAATACCCTCTTGAATAGATTCCCCTGGATTTTACAGTTTGAAGCGAAAAAAGACCACCTCTATTCCCAATTACAAGAAGATCAGAAAAAGGAAAGTAGCATCCGTAATCAAATCATTGATAATATGATTATCTAAAATAACTTTTTTGTAGCAATTGATATTGAGGTGAGAAAAGACTCTATTGTCAAAGAATCTCTCGACTTCTTCGAAAAGACTTTATCTCTGCAGAAGGACGTGGAAATTCCAAGACTCAAATTCAGAGTGAAATTTTCAAATGAAGATAGCAATGATCAAGGTAATATTTCCGTGGTTCTGTGACAATCAGCCTAACATATCGGGGTGATAGGTGAATTGGAGAATGAGTGGTTGAAACTTGTAGTCAAGAGTCTTTTCGATCCGGCGCAAGGATTCTTCAGAGTTACAGCAAACGGAGTTAAGATACAACCAAGTGCGGAGTCAAAAGTGATATCAGACTATCTAGCTTATTTCAGGTTCGCTGGATACATTATTGGATATGTAAAAAACATGGCCCTAAGTTAATTTATCTAACTTATTACATTAGTCTATTATACAAAGGAAGCCGATGGCTGTGAGTTTCACTCGGCCGTTCCTAAAACAAATCTTAGGCAGGGAAATTTCTCTAACAGACCTTGCCGACGTTGATGAGAAGCTCGCCCAGTCGTTAACATCGATCCTGAATAATGGGCTCGAAGAAGGAGTCATCAAACAAGACTTCACTGACGAACTTAAAATCTCGCTCACGGAGCCAGGAGAAAAACCCGTGACCGAGGAGAACAAGAAGCTCTACGTGAAGCGACTCGTTTACGGGAAATTGGTTAAAGAAATTGAATCCCAAATTAACGCTTTCAAGGAAGGCTTCTATAAATTCGTGAAATTGGAACACCTGTCGATCTTCTCCTCAAATGAGCTAGCCAAATTGATTGCTGATAGCCCTATTGCAAACGTTGAGGGCGAAGGGAATCTGCCAACAGCAGATACTTAGTATTTTAACTTCATTTTTGTTGAGTTTAATATTTCTTATTTAGCTCGACGGCGATGAGAAATACCTCGGACAATCCGTCGAAAAAGATGCTTCCAGAGAAAAAGTTGTTGGATGCATTTGGGGGAGAAAATGTTTTCGGATACAATTACTGAGAGCCTAGAAAATATCATTATAATAATAACATAAACACATAATAATATTAAATGACCATTCATCTACATTCATCTGACATAAATTGAATAAGAAATCTCAAATGAATTTACCTAAGCATCAATACCTTGAAAAAATTAAAATCAGCTGCAATATCATCATAATTGGATATCAAATTATTTAATGTTTTGAATAGAAAATGGGGCATATCAAACTTTCTTCCTAGAGTCGATAGCTGAGATGTCGGGAGTTTGATGAAGCCGAATTTTGAAAGCAAATCGCACCTCACTTCCTTCAGTCGACGAATTCTCACCTTATCCTTCAAATGGAAATGATCCCTCTAGTGAAAGGTATCGAAACTATAGCAGAATCCGTTAGTCATTGGTTACAGTCATGAAGTCGACCACGCAATCCCTTGTGATCGTCTTCGAGTCTTTTCTCGACACATTTTCATCTTTACATTTTACACTCAATCATATGCGGTCGATTGCATCTACAACCCAGGTTAGAGGCCCAGCAGTAATCCTGAAACACCTTTGTTCAACTAAATATGGTCAATATACATCCGACAACACATTTTTTTGTTGATTCAGTACAGGGAAATCATATAAAGTCTCACAAAAAAGCACTTAGTCAATCACCTTGTGAATTTGTTCTTGGCTTGTGGAGTCAATACTTTTTCTTCGTGTTTAAATATCCTCAGGATCTTCGATGTTAACGTACTCTTTTATTTTAATAGAGAAATGTCTCCGAAGTTATTAGCTCCCAGGGAAAAAAATTTAATTTTGAATGGCTGCTTACGCTTTTCTAACTTTACATATGCTAATCTCATTTCAAAATAGTACGAGAGATATTCAAAAGGGTTAAGATTTTTGAAAAATGATTACTCTTCTTCTTTGATTTGGATACCATTGCTTTTAGACAAGACATCCTGGATTGATGTCTGCCAGGGCGATGGAAATTTATTGGCCTCGGCTGGTGAAGATAAGAAAGTGAAGATATTTGACAAACGAAACTCCACGATTGTTCAAACTTTTGAAGGCATTCACAGCAGTAAACTTTTTGATATCTTTTTCCTTGCATGCGCTAGAGAAGCCACAGTAATTATCTCATAATTTGTCTACCGACGACTTTATGATCAATTTCAACTGCCATCAATGTTTCTAAATTCAAAGGGAACAATATTCGATAGAATAACTCACAATTTATTGTCTCGTATTTAGGACTGCTTTGTTTGTTTAATAGTGAGATAAAGATAAGAGGTAGAGAGAAAGAGAATGTCATACATGTAGAGCGATGAAATACTGAGACTATTTAAAGGAAATCATATAAAAGACAACAGCATGAACAAAAGAGGTTTGTAATTTCCAAAATGTTTCGCTCGAAATTGTTTTACAATAATGAATAAATATCATCGAAATTGACACCATGCTTCAACTGTGATCGACATACATTATTTCCACACCTCGTAAATGTTTCGAAAATCTTTTCAATTTTTGCGAATCTCATCTAACAAATTCGCAATCTCTTCCTTCTCGCATTTTCGCTTTCGTATGCTCAATGCAAAGATAGATGAATTTATTTGAAACATGAAGAGAATAATAAATAAGAAAATGAAAATTTTTTAGAGAAAAAGTCTTCTCCTTTCAAATAGAAAGATCCTCAGCAGAGAGATAGTAGGTCTGTAGGCAGATCATGATATATTCGTCTAAAATTTTCTGTGAGCTCAAAAAAACAAAACCTAATTTATTGATAACACGAACACGAAGCAATGTATAGATAAAGGTAAAATATATGTATACCAGTGTAAATATAGAATTTCTATTTTTCACTTAGGCCTTTGATACAGAATCCCATAGGATATAAAACCGAGAGAGCAGACAGAACTCGTTGAAATTAAGTTCATAAAATTATTTCTAACTTCTGAATTATTGTTTTGTTAGGCTGGATCAATTGTGTGGAGTCCAAGTGGCGATATAATCGCAACCGCTTCTTATGAATGCGCAGCAGCATTATTGAACGTCAAAACTGGAAGAAAATCTATACAGCATATACCTCAGAGCTAAGTAGCTTTCTGTTGCTAATCAATAATAACTAGAAAAATGACGTGGGAAGAAAATATGTCCCAATTGGAATTTAATACTTAATTGCATGTCTTGAATATTATATCAATCACACATGAAAATAAAAGCAGCTACAACTCATAATAAGAATGGAAGATGAGAACTCAGTTTGAAATACTTGTTTAACCAAGGCGTTGCCGAAATCGCGTCGTATCCTTTTACCACTCTCTCGCCAACGGTAGACAAAATCTGTTTTTTGGAAGATTTTGAAATGACATTGGCAGATATCCCGGGTTGATTGATGGATCGCATGAAAATAAAAGACTTGGACATGATTTCTTAAAACATATTGAGCGTACGAGCGTGCTGTTTATATATTGGACGCTACTGATGAGGATTCAGTAGGAGCGTATAGAATTTTGCAGAAAGAGTTGGAGAATTACCCGAGTGGACCGCTGGCGAGTAGTATTGGGCAGGAGGTGATCAGGATAAGCGGCAAGCATTCGATTCGATTGGACTTGAGAAACTGGTGGCGAAATTGAAGGAGTTAGTGTTGGCTGAGACCGCAGAGCAAGCCAAGAAGAATCAAAAGATGGAAGAAAGATCCTACTAATCTAACATTTAGTATTATTCCTTTAGAGAACTAGCTAGGAGTTGTAAAAAGTATTGATTTTAGGACTGTAGTGAGCAATGAAATTGATATTGACTAAATCATGTTCTCATCGCTGAGATATTCTAATTTTAAATCAGAAAAGGAGGGATATGATTGTTGTTTATTTTGATAAGTAATTAATTGATTATTGGGAAGTACCTTGGACTTCTAAGGTCATTCCATTGCAATAATAGTATTCATTAAAAAAATAATTTAGAGATGTAGTG
>ENA-UOUE01000589-UOUE01000589.1-compost-metagenome-genome-assembly--contig:-NODE-589-length-28484-cov-5.330059_pt1 | contig 28484 bp, 27 predicted proteins | sample MGYA00238146_ERZ747223 | MGnify/ENA primary metagenome ERZ747223 (study PRJEB28781, sample SAMN06268865) | compost metagenome | isolation source: single cell | place: USA: California, Emeryville, Joint...
ATTTCGTTAGAACTGACACTATGAATTTGTAAGCTCACAGGTGATAGGTCTTGCCTATCATTCTTTCGTCCTTCTTCCCAGAAAACCTGTTATAACAAAGTAAAACAGGGATTTAATTAACACATCAAGAGATCGGAAATGACAATTTTATAAGCCTTTTCAAAGTGCTATTTAAATTTGATGAAATGGTATGACTCGTTAAAGAGGAAGACGAGCGCTGGTAACAAGATATTAGCCTTCTGATCGAAAAGTGTTTGTTTTATGAACTCGCTCCTGCAGCAAGCACATGATCGTCCTCTTCGAATCAATTCTTTTTGCAATGAAAAAACCCATATAGCCCCCTCTTTGAAATAAACTATCATATCTTTCTCCGTATCAAGTGATGAGAATTCCGATTTGGGATTTAAAGTTTAGTTGGATTTTAATGCGATTTGTTCATCAGATTACTCATCATCTCATATAACTTTCATTGATCACATACTGCTATTCATTTGAAAAATGCTCCAATGGAGTGCCAAACTTTATTTTTGAAGAGACTTTGGATCATTTTGAATTCCAATTCCTAAATGAGGTATCGAAGTAAACCCTTGTGGACTCATTCCGATCAAACAGATTAACGATTAACTCGTTCTGATAATAAAGCTTGAATTAAACTCTTGATTTTTGTTTTGGCGAAGGATATGGTTGACTACAAAAAACCTTCAAGCGACAAATCTACTAATAGCCCTACTAAAAAAACCAGCAATTTTAAGACCCTTCGCTCTGAACTCGATTCAGAAACCTACAAACTCTGGGATAGGTAAAATTGCATGAGTTTTTTCTCGCTTTATCCCAAATAGAGAACAGAAATACATTCGCAGGATGATTAAAGAGAAAGACGACTTTGATTGGAGTTTAGACCGAGCAGGCAGCCTCAAATATGTACTCAACCCACTTCATATCAACCTAACTCGAATACAATTCAGATCGGAGGCGTTGATCTAAGTTTTTCGAAGATTAGCAACGATGTGGCGGTTTCATATCTTGTAGTGCTCAGCTACCCAGAGCTCCAGGTATTATTTCTCGTTGGAATCGTTGCTTACTACCTCATGTAGATCGTATATGAAGACTTTGAGGTCGTAGAATTAGATACGAAATATATTCCTGGGTTTTTGGCATTTAGAGAAGCCGCTCATTTGGTCAAATTGGTTGATAACCTCAAGAAAAAAGACCCTAGCAAACTACCTCAGGTTATCATGGTCGACGGCAATGGAATTTGGCATCAAAATGCCTGTGGACTTGCGAGTCATTTAGGCGTGCTGATAGATATTCCAACGATTGGTTGCGGGAAAACCGTTTTCTATGTTGATGGACTACATGAGGTAAACAAACTTTGAAAAGCATGTCTTGATGGAGTGTGTTGATAGCAACTAGTGTACGATTTATCGGAACGATACAATCAAAAGTAACTAAAAAATTATCTTTAATACGAGCTGAACTCTAATAGAGGAGGAGATTATTACAAGCTCTATGGGAAGTCTGGTCGATACTGGGGATCCGTAACTATCTTCCAGCATATCATGTTCTAAAGTGAATTTAATTAGGCGCTGAAACCCACCGACAAATCTGAGGAGCCATTGATCGTATCAGTAGGGCATAAAATCAGTCTGGACACGGCCTCAAAACTGGTGAGCAAATGCTGCAAAAGTCATATCCCTGAACCAGTAACGACCCTGCTGTGATAATTTTCCTGATGATCATGATGTTTAGGTGAGGTTGGCAGATGCGAGATCAAGAGCTATCGCAAAAAATAAATTCAAAATGGAAAACGCGAAGCCTGTCAAGAACAAAATGATTTTTATCGCACCTCCTGAAGACGCAACGAAAACCGAAAAAGCCACCGACAAACCAATAATGAAAACTATGCCATTGAGCAAATAATTAGTCTGATAGTAAAGTTTTTCACTCATATAGTTCACTATAGCTGCATTGCTTGCAAAATGATGTATAACGACTGAGTTAAAAGACCATTTTAGCTTCTGCTTAAGTAGCTCTGATCTGTAAACTGAAAACTATCCACACATACTGAGAAAAGAATGTTCATTTCGTGCGAGTTAAGGATATAATGGAATCTTTTGACATAAAAGAGGACAGCTGGATTACAACGCATGTGTTTGTTTGTTTACAAGCATAGAGAGCTGATATACAATCTAAAAGAACCTAGATAACTGCTTAATACATGAAATACTACCTATTTATTTTTATTTTTTTGAACTATAACATTGGGGATATTGAAACTACTAACCTAATTGGAAGGCCTTGAGCTGGAAGGTCGGATTTATTTCAAATAATTCGTTTTCTCTCGGAGATGGAGAGAGTTTTTTGTGGCTGGGCGTCTGCTCAGGACCATTTCTAAGGCATTATGCGTTCTTTTCCCAAAAAAAAAATTTACTGAGGATCGAAAGTAAATCCTGTATAAGTACATCCGACACCCGCAACGCAGCTCTGTGGAGTGAGACTGCTATTGACCAGCCTCTCTGTAAATTGCTTAAGGAAGGGAAAAATATTAGTTCATTCTTCGTGAGTTTATTATACCTTATCGAAAAATCTAAGGTCACGAGATCCTTTCAGTTTCGGTCTAAATGGTGGTTTGATAGTTTTAGCATTGAGCTCATCCCAATCAATTTCCTTAAAAAATTCATGTTTTTTCACCTCTTCTGCGTTTTTAAGGCGCTCTTTGGGCTGAAATCATAAAAAAATTCAAATCATTCAAACCTCAAAGGATTTCCTATGAAAGCTTACATCTTTCTCCAGCAATTGTGTGAGCAGAGAGCGAGCTTCTTTTGAAAAATACGACTTCATTTCAAGTTTTTTCTAAATTCGTTGGTGATCAGAGATGATAACAAGTTTTTCAAGTTACTTCAAGGACGAGCTTAAACATGTATTGGTGATCCTTGTGATAGAAAGGAGGCTTTCCACTCAACATTTCGTATAATAAGGCCCCAAAACTCCAAAAATCAACGGCTTGGTCATGGCCTTGACCAAGTAAAATCTCAGGCGCAAGGTACTCAGGAGTACCACAGAGCGTATATGTCTTCTGGTTGGCTATAGATATTAAGAAAAGTAAGAGGAGGCTGGTTCAGTTTCTTTTTTACAATTAACGCCGTTTTTCGAAAGACCAAAATCTGTAATTCGAAGGTGTCCTTCCGCATCCAGTAGAATATTTTCTGGTTTCAGGTCCCTAGTCAAGAAATACATTCTTCAACCCATCTGAAGTGCTAAGTACCGATAGATGATGTCTCTCTTATGTAAGTATTCTAGCGCCAAAAGCAGTTCAGCCGCATAAAACTTTGCACGCGACTCTTCGAATACTCGCGACATATAAAGATGAGTAAAAAGCTCACCTATAGATTAGAACATTGAGAGGCTACAAAGCGCTGTGTCCTACCTCCTGGCATAAAATCCATGACTAAATAGAGCTTATCCTTCGTCTGAAACGCATAATGTAGCTTCACAATAAATGGACATTCCATTGTCGCGAGAATTTCCCTCTCGATTTTAGTGTGAAAACGCTGGTTGCGCTTCTCAACATGGCGTTTTTTAAGTACCTTCATTGCATATACCTTTCCTACAAATCCGTTGGTAAATCAAACAAGTGTTGGCAGATTTACTGGTATCTTTCTTTTCTACGAGGTAGACTTTGCCGAAGGCTCCTTCTCCCAAGACCTAGGTACTATTGCTGCATTATACACATGTAAGACGGTACTCTCAGAAGTTCAAAGGACTGGAGGTTGATCTTGGTATGCTTTTCGTAATCAGCAACGAAAGGCTCTCCAGCAGAATCGGCTTTGGAATCCTCGTCCTCACGGTTATCGTGCTCAGAAAAGCAGTGATTTCCCATTTTTTAGTTAATTTTATCAAATGGCCTTTCACAAAATTAGAATTTTGTTAGTAGTAGTACATAGGGTTTTTCAATTTTTTTTTATTCGTGAACTTAAGATCGGAAGTTTGAAGTTTATCAGATTCGGAATTAAGAAAAAAGAAGCGATTGGACCGTTTTACTCCATCAGAATCAATGAAGTAAAGCAGATTCAGTTGAAACTGAGCAGAGGGTCCCAGAGTTTCTAAGAAAATTGCTCTGGTAAAGCTAGCATAAACGTTTTTTCTAAGTCACTATTTAGGGTTGCTGATTACTGGCTTAACGACTTGTTTCTATACAAATGTTACGGAGTAGGACATTTTAAAATTTTTGGAAAAGGACGATATCTGAGACAACAACAAAAAAAGAATCTTCAATTTCGTGCGTTTTATCAAAGTTAGAGTTGTTGCTTATTTGATTTTAGGCTGTTTTTGCTTGGTTGTCGATTGAAGGAAAAAATACGAGTCGAACGTGGTAAATGTTCGATATCATCAGTTAATTTAACTCTCTTTTTCAGGTGAATTAATCTTTAGAGGATAATTATGGATACAACAATGTAGAAATAAAATCTCACTACTTTAGGAAAAAAATAGCTTGCACTTTAATACGGCATGAATAATGATTTTGTAGGGCATTCTGACTCATATTGACCGAGGTGAATTGCTATTTATTTTTAGAAAGATGATGTTGATGATTGAAGAATAAACAGCTGCGAACACACTGTATATCTGATTACTTTCGCATGGAAAACAATTTCACTTCGAATAAGAATGAACCCACAAAGCAAAGTTTCACTGAAAAGAAAAAATTCGAATTACCTTAAGAGAATTTGTCCAGAAAAGAACATTTTGCAACAACCTCTCTCATAATAATAAGAGAATTACATATTTGTTGAGAATCGAAATTTGAAAAGTAGGAGTTTCATTAATGGTTTAGTTCCTAAATATCCTTCTTTGAAAGTTAAGATTATAAAAAACTAATGGTTTTATGAATCTTATTGGTAAGTGCCTCCTTCATATAAAACTCTTTTTAGGAATCCTCGCTCCTCATCGTGTGCAATTTCTTTTTTTTCGTTTGATAGATTAGGGAGTTTGTAACCCATAGAAAGATTATAGGTCCTTGAAGATACTGCCATATTGAGTTTGATACCTTCTCTTCTTTTGAAGTTGTTGCGTAGACTCAATATATTCACTCGGTTTGCTTGTATGTTAGCTGTTACAATATTTCCAGAAACATCTGAAATTCTCATGAGCTCGTTATAACGACTTATTATCAACATGAGCCTGACGTGCTATCTCCATTGGGATCTGCTTTACAAACACAAAAACGCATTCCGCAGAAGTTTAACTCTCACGAAAAGCTCCAAAATATGCCCATTTTTGAAGTTTCCTATAGCATGATCAGATAGATAATTTAGCAATGATTCCAAGTTAACCCTCTTTTCGTCTTCAGTTCCATCACTTCTCACTTAATTGCAGTTTATCTCCTCTATTGAGCTTTCAAGCTCTTATTCCACAGTATTCAACCTCGAAACCAAAGATAAGGAGCGTCTAACGAATTTCAAAAATCAGAAAACGCGGGTGAATGAGATATTAAAAATAGACGCGTTTTTTGAGATAGCTATTAGTACCAAACAAATTAAATTCGCAACAAACGCTCGCGATAATTTGAATTTCGATTAACTCTCATTTTGATATATTGGCTATTAACAATTCAAACGCCAAGAAAAAAGCATGAAACGATTAAATGTAGTTCAATTGACCGAACGGCTAAGTTTAATCAGAATGATATAAGAACTCCTTACTCTGTGTAATTAAATTATTCCTAATAAAGAAAGATAGTGCCTAATTCCGCCTGTTGTATCTTTAAACAAAAGACATGATGAACTTGACTGGCACCACACCCGAGCTCTTCAATGGAGTTGACCAAATGCAAGCGATGAACTTCATGGCACTCCAAAACATTCAAAATTACCTTAAAATGCTCATTCTGAGAGTTAACGTGGCTCAACCCGAACAGCTAGCCTCTGCCACTGAGCACACGAGCGTAGCTACCTCTCCAAACTCTATTGAAAAGATGTTTCCAATGCCAAACACTGACTTAAAGCCTCAAATGCCGCTTTTTGCAGGAAATGAGCGCGCAGAGCCAAAAGTCCCTCAGACTAAAAACCAAAAAGCTTCCGATAAGCTTTGGAAGCTTATGGCGAAGAAATACGCTACAAAGAAAATTAAACGAGCTGATGAGAACCCTAAAGAAAGTCCTGAAGAAGGTGAAACGTACCGAAAATTAAACGGAGTATTGATCCCCGTGCTTAAGAATCAAGTCCCTATGTAAATTTCTCTCACTATGAAATTCTCTAATCAATTAACAAAGAGTGAAAAAAGTCACAACCTGTGGTCATCCCGGCCGCGAGCATTATGCTCATGGATTATGTGGTAGCTGCTATCATAGATCTGGAAGAGAGAAGAAACCTTGGAACTGTGAACATGATAAACTATATGCCCTTGGACTGTGCCATAAATGTTATGTTGCACAAAATAAAAGAGTAATCGAACATTTTTCCAATGGAATTTCTAATGAATTTAAAGATTAAAAAAGAAGCGCGAGCAAAAAGATTGGCAGAGAGATTTGGAGACATGCAGGCTGAAGCGAACGAGCAAGAGAATGAAAATTCTGCCAATATCTCGTTAAAGCGAGAAGAAGAAGGCGATTTGAGTGTCAAAAAGGAGTGCTAAATCAAAACTCCTTGTAAATGACCTAAAGTGTCATTGGCCAGATTTCTGGCAGATAAGATGATTTCTATCAAATTTTAAATGTATGCTATTAATTAGGCTCTTCCTGCAGTATTTTTATGAAAATTGAGTCTATATTTTATATACCTACAGAGTTTCGTCCTAATTATCATGAAAATGGGTTTTGGTTGCTAAAACCCTTCAGAAACAAATTCGTTCTTCCTATTGCACCTAAGCACATGCTCATTTTACTCAGATAGCTGCAAAAAAAATTTTCATCATCTTTTGTCAAGTTAATGAAGCTGTTGAGGATTTTTTGATCAAACAAATTAATTTACTTAATTAAATCAAAAAGAAGCTGAAAATTCCACGTGAAAAAATCTGTAGTTTACAATCTATGAGCGATGCTTTCGATTGTTTCAGGACATTATCGACTCGAGTCAAGGACTGCATTAATAGTATCATGGGAAAACCGACCCCAGAAGAGGATTCCGCTGAGGCAGACGAGCTCATGCAAAAAAATCGGCTGAAATCCATCACTAAGGCCACGCTTGAACTCACTGAGCACTATCATTCAAATTCCCTCACCAACACAGTACCCATCGCAGGAGATGGTGTCAGCAGAAGATCCATGGATAAACATTCAAATGCATAGTTCTCGATTAGTTTACTATTGCCAGCGAACTAGTATGTTTACGAGCAGCATAGTCTTTACTTAGATATGAGGTGACTATACAATGCGCTCTAAGATGTATAAACTCCATTTACTGTGAAAAGAATTGCTGATTTTTTTATTATCATCTTCGTATTTAACTCAATAGAATGTAATTGTGAATTTCACCCATAGAAATAGCAATTAAAAAATCGCGCAGCCTGCACAGGCGTTTTTGCTAGACTTCTCCTTCTTCACAAAAATACCAACGTTACCTTCTTCACTGTCAGTGACAAGAATTCTATCGGTAGGTTTCGTGTGCTTGATACTACGGCATTTGTGTAGCTTCGTTGGCACTGCCTTCACAAAAGTTCCGTCGTTATACCTGTGGAAGTAGAGGCTTGGTCCATTATGAGTGAATAGAATGATATCTTCCTCAGGAATCGCATAGAAATGATTTATTTTGGTCACCGGGGAGCTAATTTGGACAAGCTGCTTAGGATTTTTAGGATCAGACAAGTCCCAGGTTGTGATTGTGTTGTCGCTTGAGAGGACAACTTGGTTTGGCTCGACGAGCTGAATACCGTTGGTTGGATTGAGTGTTTTGCTGCCTTCGATTGTAGCGATAACAGTGGAGGACATACAGTCAATCACATGGGCCGAGTAGCTGGTGATCAATCCTGCCACTAAAACGTTTAAGTCCTTGAGGAACACGCAGGTATTATAGCCTTCAGCGCTTGCGCCTGAGACCTCAGCCATGAGGCTCCCGGTCTTGATATCATAGCAACTGATTTTAGGGCTCTTCCCTACGATAATAGCAGCTAAGAGCGCAGAGTTGACGCAGAGGTCTAAAGGCTCGTATTGAAGTTTGAACTGATGGACGACTTCAAGTCCGATGAGCCGCCAAATCTTTACGGTTTTGTCGACGCTGACAGTAGCGAGGAGTTCTTCTGGAAGAAGCATCAGTTTGTGAATGGGCATCTTATGGGCTTCTTTTTCGGCTTTCAAGGCGAAGGTCTTGCCGTCGTAGACTCTGATTTGGAAGTTTTCGTCTCTTCGCATGAAACCTGAAACGATGATTTCGTCAAGCTTCTCTGAGTAGACGACTTCTGTGGCGCCGGTGAGGAGAGAATCGATGGTCCTGAACTGGCTGAGAGTGTTCGGGTCGAACGGTTTGGGGACCACGGAATTAAATCCGTTTGTCCTGGTTGGGCTGCTGGATTTTTGCATTTATTGGATCCTAATATTTAAAAGCTTTTTTTCTTGCTTTCTGATCGCGTGGAATTCAAATTCCGAATGAATCAGAGTAGATGAGTTAACGCTAAAACTGATGAAATTGTTAGCAAATTAAAATTGAAATAGGTGAAACTAATGTATTAAATCATGCACTAGAGATGAAGTAAGAGTTATGCTTCTACTCGATTTTTTTTTTAGCCAATTCTTTCAAAAAGATTCCATCAAAATAAGTGGCAATCACTGCTAATAGAGAGTAGACTAAGCTCATCACAAACATCACTGGAGGTTTATTATTGCATTCCGTTGGGCAGCAATGAGCAAATTAAGAAATCGAAATCACATCGTGGCAGCCGCAATTGGTATTGAATGTCTAAAGCCGTATGTCCCAGAATAAGCCATAGGGCTGAGTCAACTTAGACGGAGAATGATTTTGGTTTTCAATTCAGCAAAATTTGTAAAATACACTAGAAACAGCCTTGATGCACCATTTTTTGGATTCAAATCTGAAACACAGAGAAATACACCGATCTAAATCAGTTGAGAGCCTCCAACAACCAGCACATAGCTGAATTATTATTGTCAACACATTATTGTCTCTTGTGCCCTTGACTAAATTAGTAGTAGGAGCTCGGAAAACACCTGTATTGCCCTCAAGATACGCTGAGATGCGTTTCAGTCGAGAACCGCAGGATGATTTTATACGAAATCTAATAACTCTAAATGAGGACTTACTTGATTCAAATCGATGATTTCATGGCATATCATTTCCATTCTAGCTTTCTCGAACTCATCTTGTGTCAACTCAAATAGAATCCTTACCAGTGATTTCCGTTGTCTCAAATAACTTTTTCAAATTTCAATTGTAGCTCCTCAAATTCCTGAATTATCCTAATGACTTCTGATACTGACTAAGCCTATCTTTAGATGCAAGTCTTTCAATAGAATTTTAAACGAGTATAAGAAAAAAAAATTTTTTTCTTTAAACGCACAAAAGCTTATTACAACTCCGAAATCCAACCCATGGCACAGCAATTGAAACAATTAAACGGATTAAACACACCAGAGCCAGACCAGGAATCAGTATCACCTTCTCATCGATGTGAATTATTTTTTATTGGTCGTGTTTTTACTTATCTCTTCAATACAGTTGATAAATCTCCGAGCCATGAGGACAAAGACGAGCAAATCATTCAATTACAACGAAAACTCAAAGCGCTTAAGGACGCATTCATAAAAGAACGTGAAGTAAAGAAAGAGATTGAAAAAGAACTCGCTGAACATAAAAGAAAACTCAGCACGTACGAGGTCTCTCTGATAGACAAAGTAAATATCTTCTTCGTGCCTCAGAGGTCTTATTTCAATAGGAAAACCAAATAAGCAGGCTGCAGAGCGAAAATACTGAGCTAAATGATCAAATTATGTCGTTGAGAAAGAGGGTTGAGACTAGCACCTCGGGATCTGAAGGAGAAAATAACCTCGGCTCGCTTGGGTCGACTTTGAGCAGTTCTATCGTGGAGATGTTTGGAGGAAAGAAAGTAACTATATTGAAACGCTACACGCTGGTTAACTGGGGATGGTTAGGGAGGCGCTGATGAGTTTAAGCAACTGCAAGCCGAATATAACTACCTGAAGAAGCAATTTGATGCGATTAAGGAAAGGCTTATGACCATTGATGAGTAAAAGCAACTGAAATCCTCCAATCATGAAGTTTTTAGGGAGAAAACAACAATGCAGCATGAACTTACAAACGAAGTTGAGAGGCTTCGAGCGGTTTGCGCAACTGCTGAAGCGAATTACGCTCGTGCGGCAGATGAGCTCGTGAAGAAGGCTCAGGACGCTGCGAAATTCGAGAAGATGTTCACAACGATATCTCAAGCGCACAGTGCGTTGAAAGAGCAGTTTGCGGCTCAAAGCAAAGAGTTCCAAGAACTGAAAAGCAAGCACGAGGCAATAATGAAGGAAAAAGACCACTATAAAGCATCATTCGAAGAAATGTACACCAAGAGCAATCTCTCCCAGTATACTAAACGTATCGTAATAGATCCAAGGATTTAGAGGAGAAGAATCATATCCTCGAGCAACTTGAGTCACAGACACGAATTTTGAGCGAGAAGAAGCTTGCTCTCGACCAAATAATGCAAGAAAAGGAGATCTATGTACATTACAATTGAGTATATCGCGAGATAGCTAATGTATCGCTTCAGATCAAGGATATTGAAGAAAAATGCCAAGTTTTTTCGTTAACTCGGAAGGGAGCTCAGGACGTTCCTGCATTGGTAAGACACCGAAGGCGTTTTCTGTCTATAATGGCTTTCCTAGATGATTCTAAGAAAAGACGCTGAGGGAGACTATGTTGTTGATATTGAAACACCGGAAAATAGGAAGTTGTTGTTGCCTTGCCAGATAACATCGATTTCACCAAACAAAGAAAACAAGAGCCTTTTTACCCTTACTTACAGAGTGAGATTATTTGTGTATAATTTTTGCTTAAAGTTTCTAGGTAACACCAAATAAATCTGAGGAAGAGACATTTGAAACCCCTGATACCATTCAATTGCTAAAGACGATAAAGTAATTCTATTATTTTAAACAGGGGATAACCTAAAAATTGTAGGAAGTTTATGGTAAATGCAAAAGAAAAAACTAAGAATGCTCAACAGGTGAGCAGTCTTAAGAAAGACTCTGGGCAGAAGAAGGATAAGGGACTCATTGCAGAAGTTGTGAGCTTCTTTGCCTCATAAATTTTGTTTCCTGTTAAAACATGGAAATCTAAAAAACTGTAGTGTTCATAACATAGTATCTGAGTAAGAGCCACTTAGAGGCTCGTTCTTGCAATTATTGCGAAATTCCTAATTTCTGTATAAATATATATCTTAGAGTATCTAAGTATCATTAATACTATAAATCCTCATTGTGTATTGTGTTTTCATTAATTGTTCATTCTTCTAAATCTAATAGAAATGCGACCCTTTACTTTTTTATACTTATCAGCGCAATTAAATAAAATCGGTTAAACAATAATTTCTTTATTCGTCGTGCTTCACCTTAAACCAAATCAAAGTCATTTATGTATTTGTTTTCAATGTATACGGACAATGATCAGTATTACGGAATTCAAAAAGGTTTTCATTAAACTTTTTTTTTTGAGTTTGACTTTGAATCTCGAACCTCCTAAGCAATTTCACTAAATAGTATTTTATCAATAAAATTGAACTCTAATAAAATCAACGATTCGTAAGACTTGAGCTTTGATCCTCAAGACTTAATCAGTCGTTCAGCCTTCGAACCAAATAATAGTAGTATCGATCTGCTCACTTGCTAGAATTCACCACCGAAACAATGCTATGAGTATATGATGATAAGAGCTTCTCATTGCCATTTGTACTACGAATTCTTATACAACTAATTCGTTATCACGCAAAACTACTCCACCTCAAGTTTTGAACAGCTCGGAAACCCATCTTTTTGCTCACAATTTGCTTTTTCGATTTAATGCATACAATAAAAAAGTTCATTAACCAAAATAAAAGCCTTAAGTCGTCCATAACCGGACACGGGTTTATGAACAAAATGGTATTGCAGCAGGCTCCATTGCAACAATTCTGAGAGCAAAAGTTGTCTCTTACTCCATCAAATCGGTGAGGTTTGCGTTTTGATTGACTGCTCTGAGCTTGCATTGTTAGAATTAGCACTTCAGTTGATTTTATTTGCTAAATTAATTAATTCAAGTTATTTTATTTGAGAGCTGAGACATAAGTTTTAATTTTAGCGAGCAAAAATCCGCAAAGGCTAATAAATTTTATAGGCAACACCAGAAAATCAGATGAATAAGAGTACCTCTACAGCCCCTTTCGTTGAGATCATCAAAGGTGATCTAGCTCCATTCTACCAAAATACTCACCATTTTCTCATCAACTTTATTAGATAAGCTTTATTGGGTTTCAGACAAGCAGCCTCCGCGAAACCAACCTGATGCTTACTTCTTCTGTATAGACAACGTATCTAAAGCCTTCCTTGCATCTGATAATTGACACCTCCTTTCCTTTAGGACCTCGTCTACCAGCCTTTCTTTGCTGACTTCGGCCCGCTTGACATCGGGAAGACTTACCGATTTGTGACTGAGCTTGACAAGCTGCTTCAAGACCCCAAATTCTCCAAGTACAAAATTTTCCACTATACTTCCTTGGATAGCGCCAAACGAGCCTGCGCAGCGTGTTTGATGGGTGCCTTTCAAGTAAATTCCGTGACTCCATATAATTGTTTCATCACAAACCAACCAAACAGGTCATTATCCTGAAAAGAACCGCAGAAGAAGCTTGGTTGCCTTTTAAAAACGCTGGTTTAACCTTCGCTGATTTCCGAGACGCGTCATATGGAAGCTGTACTTATAAATGCACTGTAAATCAATAAAAATCAATGAATGAGATGAAGTAATTCTTTCCTAGATTCTGGATTGCCTCAGAGGCTTGGAATATGGCATCAAGCTGCGCTGGTTTGATATAAAGACCTTCAATCTGAGAGACTATGAGTTCTATGAGTCCGTGGAAAACGGTGACTTGAACTGGATTATTCCAGGGAAATTTGTCGCGTTTTCGACACCTCATGATAAAACCAGAGACGCTGAAGGGGTACTAATTCTAGGCGAGAACCCTTCTTGATTGATTGACTGTTTCTAGTGGAGAACATTCACCCCAGACGATTACGTTCCAATTTTCAAGAAGATGGGCGTGACCAGAGTGGTCCGCTTGAATAAAAAAGAATATGACAGAGAGCGCTTCATTAGAAATGGAATCAATCACACCGAGCTCTATTTCGTTGATGGGTCAACTCCCAGCGATGTAACATCGATAAATGTTCTCTTTTAGCTGACATAAGGCTAGGAAATTATTGACGAGTTCCTTAGAGTTTCTGAGGAAGAGTCCGGCGCACTTGCCGTCCATTGCAAGGCTGGGTTGGGTAGAACTGGCACATTGATTGCTTGCTATGCGATGAAACATTACAAATTTAGAGCTGCTGATTTCATTGGGTTTATCAGACTGATGAGACCGGGCAGCGTGCTTGGCCCTCAGCAACAGTTTTTAAACGTAAATGCACAAAGTCCCTCCTCTTTGCTAAAACCTTTTTCTTAACACAGGACAAAGAACAAAAGTTCTTCAAACTTGCAGAAAAATCTCCAATCTACAAGTCCATCATGCCTTTCATAAAGGACACTGTGAGCACTGATTCTTTAATTCAAGGAATAAGCGTAAGTACTCCTCTGTTGGACTCAGCTCAAACTTATTTCAGGGACTTGATATTAACTCGAAGAAATCCTTAGAAATGTCACCTGAGGAGAAATACATTGCGACTTATGGCGACGCTGGACAAGCCAATCGTCTCCTGGACGCAAAAAAGTACAGGTTTAATGAATGAAATGGAATTAACAGGACCTTGTAGGAACCGGCTCAGCAACTCTCCAATGTTAGAGAAAAAAGCGAGTGGAAACTCAGCAAGCACCAGGGTAGCTCAACAATGAGTGATTGTAAGAATTAATAGTTATAATTAGGATAGCAGCCATCAAAGAAAGGAGAGCAATGAGTTCGGCAGCGATTATAGCGCCAAAAGCGGTAACTACCACTGATTTTTGGAAAATCTTACTCAAAGTTGATAAGATAAATACACATTCAATACTAACTCCAACTCAACTCCATTCAAAAGCAGCATGAAGAAATAGATTATCAAACTCACTAATAACTAAGTTTATATACAAAGCTCCACATGGCGAAGCGAGCTACTTCGAAAAAAATATTACGTCTACTCAGAGTAATAGTTTATATTGAATAATAATGACTCGTAGAATGCTTTTCTATATAAAAGATTCTCCTATTAATAATACCTCTAACCCTTCTTTCCACACCCCATGATTATATCATATCATCTAAGACCAGTCCTCATAGTCATGCCATATAAGGCCAATTATCCAAATCCTTGATAATACTCGTGAGTTTCGTTGAAGGCAACGGTTGTAAATTACTCCGTACAAGTATATTTCTCGCTATAAATTCAAAAAGTAGTTTTGATTTTGAATTCGCCTAACGACAAGAGATACTAAAACCAAAGGAACCTTAACGAAACAAGATGAGCCTAGCGCGGGTCCTTATTTTTGGGGTTAGAAATATAATTTGTGTGTTATCCGATCAAAGTATGAATCAAAAATTATATCGAAAAACTTGACAAAAACTAGCTTGTCAGCAATGGGTTATGAATCAATGGTATTCTTAATATGAATAGGAGGGATATTCTTAAGCAACCTTTGATAATCGCTTATTAATAGTATAGGCCTTCAGATCATTTTAATATCTTTCTTGAGATTTGTATTATCACCAGTCATCGAGAGCTACAGCCACTTCATAAGAATTCCATCAGAAAAGGTAAAAATTTACCGTTATACGACAACTTTTTTCTCTGGAGATTGGGAAAGAGGTTTCTCTTCATTGTTTTCTATCTAGCTATTTAGAAATGCAGGAGACAGCCACCTTTACCTTCGAGTTCGCTGTTCAAAACTCCGCTGGACGCGGTTGAGGTCTTATCTTGATTCTGAAGCAACAGTCCATTGTTGGCAAGCTGCTTTATTTCGGTTGATTCCACGTCTATTCCCTGGCTGGCGTACACTTCACTAGGATTCTTCAGTATTCTAATGCTATAGTTCGAGTTTAGAGGGGGAAAGTCGGGACATTAGGAGTTATACTTTCTTTCAGAGAGTTCAGTCTAGAAATTGGAAGAGAGTTAGTGAGAATGGAGAGGAAATGACTTACTGAGTCGGCTTCCTTCTGCACTTCAGCTGGCTCAGCGGAAACGTTTGAATAACCGTTCTGTGAAGAGGAGTTGATGGCGGGATGGAGATGAAGAAGAGCTTACTTGTTCGTGTTCTTTACGGTCGACGGGATTAGGCTCCTTTCTCTTGTAGAAAATAGAGTGAAGAGCTTTTTTGATTCTGTCCAAGAAATTCATGTCGTACGTAAGCAGTTGTTTTTCAATATTTTTTCAAATTTAACACTCTTTTTTTAATTAACTTCGGGAGTGAGCTAACTTAAAAGTTTCAAAGCCTTGATTAATTCGAGCAGTGCGACCAAATTACTAAGTACGCCTCTAAAATTTTATTGGTAAAATTAACTGACTCTGCTTTCCCGGAAAAATGCTCCCAAAGTTATTTCACTATAATTAAAGATGGCTGGCTCTTAACAAAGGAGGTTAGTATTGCGAGTGGTTGGAGAAAGGAAGGATTCTCAGGTCGCTTCGAATCGAAATTCGGATCCGAAATTTCTTCAGAAAGCGATCAGAAGAAAGTGAATAAGCATCTTTTCGGAGGGGAAGGTACATGTGAAGGGTGCGCATGATGCTATTCGATGGAATTGGAATTGAGCTCGAATATTATGTCAATTAAATTATTCTGGAATGAGTCACATATACCCTATCATTATTGAATAAAGGTATTTAATAAAATGAGACGCATGATTTCTAAATATTGGGCGTAGAAAGTCATTTAGAAATTAAAAAGCCATTCGGTATGTGGACCATAGCAGAACCCGAGGGCGTCCATGTTGGTGAAGGTGATAAGTATGTTCTTGCTTAATATTCGAGTTTTGCTCATATCCAAGGGGTGCACCAACAATGAAAATAGGCCTAGCGTCTTCGCGAGTAAGTTTTATTTCTATTCTCTAACTGCTACTTCGCAGAGGCGTTTTAGAATTGATCTGAACCAACTGGTAGAAATAAAAGCACAAAATTGTATCATTTAGAAGTTTGATTTATCTTCAACCGAATCTGGATCTTCCCCAATAGGTTTCCATTTCTGTAAAAATGATCAGATATTTGAGTATTTGTGATTTTCACTTTCAATAGTGACAGAGTATTAAGTATTTTGCGCCGTGATAGTTCTTATCGTTGATTAATTAATTAAAATCGAAATATTGTTGACTTAGGCATCTTTTTAACAGAGCTAATCTGAGCTCCCTCTAAATTTTCAAAACATTTCTTACTAGTTGTCAACGGGGGTAGTCATTTAATCTGAATACTTTAAACTTTGACCTTAATTTATAATGCTTCTAATTCCATCTTCACAAAGGTCTTAGTATAGGTGTTTATAACGATTAAAGTTTCTTCCTAGTAAAATATTTCCTTAAAATACCACATTATGTGTTCAAATGAACCACGTGTTTTCATAGTACATCAGCACTTTTTTTTTCTTTCTCTCCAAAAGTTAAAAAATTTGTATCATCACAGGCTCAACAACGAGAGTCGCAATTGAAAACAAAAAGAGACCGTCGATTCAGAAGCTATAAATTCATAATTATTTCCTCTGCTAGGACGGCCAATGAACTCAGATACGAGATAAATTACATATTGCAGTATATAGTTCATAAACTTTCGATTCGCGCCCACAAGTGTTCCTTCCTCTAGGATGCGAGTGAAGGTTGAGTCAATCCTCGAATAATTAGTTGAATATATGTTTCTCACACTCTCTTTCTCTCTCGGATTAAATTCATTGGCTGGTTTGCGCTTCTTGTCCTTCTAGATCTTCATCTTCATATTCTTCGTTGCCTTCTTCATCGTCACTATCATCTGAGCCACCATCCGCTTCGTCTTCTTGATTTTCTATTTCAAAAGGAGATACTCCCTGGTTATATCTCTCCTGAACAGATCCACGAGTGTTTCCATTAGTCCCTCCAATAGGATAAGAATGAGACACGACTCCTCCCTGAGGGATCCCTCGCTCGCTTCCATTCGAAGCCGATGTGTTCTGAGGCTCATAAGTTTGATTTTGATGCCTTTTTCTGAATATAAATTTGTAGCAAGACTTGCAGCCTTCCCAAACTGTTATCAATTAGCTATTAGAAACAGTAAATTAGACTTGTTTTACTCAGATTGTAGCAGCAAAGACAGCAACATTCTCCCAGACTATAGCAAGCGACAGACAGATCCATTGCACTCCGCAGGCACTGATTTAATTAAAAATTATTTGATACGTTAGCTCAACCACTAAGCGTGTAAATATCTCAAGCATATCGTAATTTCCTTGTCTTTTCAATTCTTTAGCAGCCACTTATCATTAGTAAATCCTAGGTCCAAAGGTATCTTATCCTTTCTTAGAACCCAAATAGCTTTTCAAAGCGCTGATAATATCCCAAACTGCTAGAAATTAAGTATTATGGATCACAAGCACTTAATTCTTTGAGGTGACTCCTTTGATTTTTTTTCAGTTAGGGTGTTTGATTTGGGTAGCTGAAGCCCAAGATATACTGTTCCTTCAATCAGATCGCACGTTGACACCTTTATAAAGGTTCTCACCAGCACTTTTCCGCTGAAAAAAGTGAAACTTAACCTCGTGCTCTATCGGCGCTTTCGAAAACCATTTCAAGATCCTGTAGGGAGAGACCGGTAACGCTAGCAGATCTTGTTGTATACAAATTTTGTGAAATTTGGTCAGAAAATAAATTATTAAATTCATTCTAAGACTTTTAAGTAATGAAGCCATCGGACGATAGATCTAAGACTGATAGTAAATGCACTCGTCATTTCTTTTCTTAAGCTTATCTGCCACCACTCTACAAGACCAAGCTACCGACCTTGAAGAAAGCTTAAAGAGCTTGAAGAGCTACATACCTCACGAATATTATGTCGAAAATAGCTACGTTGACGCTATGGACTCCTATTCGACGTGGAGAGTGGGCAAAATCATGGAAGTTAAAGACAAAATCGTGAAAGTCAACTTCGATGGATGGAGCCACAAATGGGATGAAGTAAATCACCCTTCAACAAAAAGAAAATTCATTGAATTCTGTTACTTCCCATAGCAATTCCTGATCCACGGCAGCAAGATCGCCCCGTTTAAAAAGTTCACTCCTCCCTACACCGGAGGAGCCAAAAGCGCTATCAGAGATTTCGATTTCGATACATCCCAGGCGCAATTCGTTAAAGTAATCACTTTGTGCTTCATCAGCCTTCTTAGCATGGAAAAAATATTTTAATAGACTATGGACCAGCTGGAGAACATGGCAAATGAGGGATTTTTGCTGAATAATCCCCATCTCATCAACCAGACTGTGAGAGGAGAACATTACGTTTTTGTTGATGCGGTGCTCTCGCTCAGCAACCCGGTCAGAACGACAAAGGAGCTGAAAATGATCACGTCGCTCATGGAAAAATACGTCGAGTTTTTCGTGAAGTACCTGGAAATTATACCTGCCTACATGAAGGATGTAAGTCCAAGCTCACAACTTCGAAAATTAAATATTCGCTAGTACCTTGATGGAAGGGCCCTGAATCCTCTGCTCTACCTCGTAAACGAGAAAATCGCAGCTGTTTCTTGCTTCCCTGAGGTCTTTGATACCGTGAATAAACTTTTCGGAGGCAACGCCAGATGCATGAAGCTCTATCAGGTAGCGTTTTGCTATGGCGAATAGAAGATAATTCAATTTAATTAGAACACTGAGTTTTCTATTCAGCAGTACCCGCAACACTTCGCCACGAAGCCCAGAGACAAATACTCTGCGTATCATAACCAAGCGGTGAATCTGGTGAATTATTTCGGACAGCTCGGTGGTTTTGAGAAACTCCTGCAGCTTTTGAAATGGGAAAGGTCAGCTTTTGTTTTGTTACAATGAAAGCAAGTTTATTTTTGTTTGTTTAGCAAAAGCAAAGAAAACTCCAAAACCAAGCCTGAAAACGAAAAAGAATCGGTACTGCGGTTCCCGATTCACTTGTACAAGTACGTGCTTCCTCTGACACAAGCGCTTTTGAGGCTCCTGTCATCTTCGATCAGAGATAAGTTCTTCGGAGAATTCAAAACGGTATATATGCTCTACCTGCCCCTTTCATAATGAATTTTTAGATTTTCTTCACGAGAATGGAAAAACTGACTCTGAAGGAAATGAAAGAGAATGAGTCGTTCCAGGGTTTACTTCTTATCAGAGAAAGCGTGCAGATATTCGAAGAGATATACGGAAAGGAGGCCTGGATGATAGCTGAGCAGGCAGAGTTAGAATTTACGCTTAAAATGCTCAAGAGTCCGTTCCTCGAACGTAAGATTAAAGCCATGAACGAATTCAAAGAGTTTATCGATCGCGCTGACCCGTCGATTGAGGTGAGAAAGCTCGGAGATAAAAAGCCTTTCAAATATATCACCCAAGAGAAACTGAAAAACTGGTTAATTCAGCAGCAAGTTATCGAATATATCCTCGGTGACGAAACCCACGTCGAGCTGTTGAAACGATCATCGACTTTCTTTAATTTCTTGTGTCAAACCAACGGACTCTCCAACGAATACTTGAACTTACTTTGGAAGTCCTCGGATGGAAAGTATGAGGACTATGTCAGAGCAGTCTACGACAATATCGTCGAGCTCTCCGGCCTGATGAGTATCGAAGCACTTGAGTTTATGTTCTCGAGGATAGCGTCCATCCCGATGGAAGAATACACCGAAATGACTATTAGTTTGATCAAGGAATACAGTCTTAAAGCCATGAATTCTGTTGAAAAGGCACAAAGCGGCTCATGTAACTCTATTGAAATGCTTATTAAGGCTTACAATATTTATAGATTTCAAAACGAAAAAAATTAGCAACCCCAAATACGAGTACTTCGGGCTCAGACTCTTCTGGGAAGCGATACAAGATAGCTCTAAACTTGACCCCAAGCTGTTCCAACTTGCCTTTGAAGCCTGTGCTAAACTGCTCAAAACACCTAATTTCAAAAACGAAAGAGAGAAATACCTCGTCGCTTGCTTCGAAAACCTAAAAGAGGTAACCCGGTCAAGTTCACCAGCGATTTCTAACGCTTGCTCATAGAATCAATCGGTTCCTCAATCGTTGCTGCTCTCATTACATATTCTTACAACATTCACGGGTACTGGACTGTTCGGCATGGGAAATTCACGTAAGCTGCTTGAAATAGCCTAAATAACCAATGCAATAATAGTCGAAGATATTCTCCAAAAGATGAACAGCAAATACAACCTCATCGAGCTGACCGTGTCAGATTTCGAGGTGTACATGAAAGAAGTGGTCATAGCGCACCAAAAACTCAAAGCGAAGAACGCGCTGACGGAAAAGCCTGTTTATGTTGGCAAAAATAACCACACATACAACATAGAGCATCGGCTACTGTTTATCGAGAACATCAATTTCAACTTGAAAAAGCCGGAACTCACATTCAATCACTTGAAGCGTCTGTGGCACGCGCTGGTTAAGAACGCGGTCAGCGAGATTGAGACCAACGCCTTTCTGACTTGGCTCATCAAATCCAAGGAGACTTCCTCAAGACAGAAGACTTATTGCATTGGAGACACGCTGCTGAAGCAAGTGTTTAACAATATCCTTTGCAACCCGCAGATGATGGATAATTTCACGAATATTAACATTGAAATTTTCAAGTGTTTTGAGAAATTTTTCGAGATTATCAACGAGAAGGAGGAATATCTGGACATCTCCAAGAACAACAGCTATAGAGTTCATAAATTCGATCATTTGATTGGAGTCGAAATAATCTGGCAAATGCTGCTAGTTTGCACTGATGAAAAGGTAAGCGTAGTTATGTTTTCTCAGTGATTAATAAAGAAATTAATTAGGTGCTCAAAAACATAAAGCATTTGATCGTTGCTCTGCATTTGAGAATAACCGGAACGAACATCGAAGCCAAATTGAACACGTGGCAGACTTTCGTAGCTAGATGCGTTGAAAATTTGCAAATTGGTATTCAGAAAAAGAACCCGCTTATTACGTTAAATGTGATCACGGTTCTGCATTCCTTCATCGTGAAGTAAGCCCCAGTTGCATTCGTTGGGATTTAATGAATCATTTAGTTTCGAAGGGAAGAAGTTCTTGCACAAGGACTCGCCAAACCCCGAGAACATCAGCTTGGTTGTCGCTGTGAAAAACGGTAATTTTGAGTACTTTTGATGTGTTAATAAGGAATTTTTCAGAGGAAAGTTCGAAAAAGACGCTCTCGCTGCCAAGCAACGCCACACTGTTTTACCTCAGAAAGCGAATCGCCGAGGAATTTAATCTTCCTCTGTACGATTTTGAGATCTTGCTCAGAGACAATTTCAAGATTTCGAATGAGATAGAAGAAGAGTACACCGTTTCGGCTATAGGTAAGGAAGCAGTCCTTGAGTTTGTTATAAAATAATTCGTTTTACACTTTAAGCGAGCAAGGATAAAGACAGCGATAAGGATATTATCATCACACCAAAGCCATCACAGTCGGCCATCTCGATCACAAAAGACAAGTTCAAAACGCTGCTGGGAAGCAACCAAAAACTCATGGACACACTCTTTGATTTGCTTTCAAGCAATAATTTGAAAGTCGCAAACGATACCTGGGACCTCCTCTCTATTCTCCCTCCTAACAAGAGCTTGAAGACTGCTTTCGAAAAATTGAATATCGAAAACGAGGTAATCTCTACATCAAACAGACAGGCCCAGTAACTTTTTTATTTCCTCTCAAGAATGCGTGGTTTAAGCTGATCGAGCTTAGTTGCACGAAGAAATTCCTTTATTCTCTTCAAATTCTCAGCGATATCTGCTCTGCTCCTAATGGGTAATTATGAATGCTGCTTAAGTGACAATGATAACTGTATGCTATAGAGATCAATCGAAGAAAGATGCTTGGTGTCTCGAGTTCATTGATAAGAAAGGCTTTGACCATCTGATGAAGCTATTTGACAAGCTTCCGACCAGCGAGCTCAAAGACACCTTCTCAATAAAAGCCATGGCGACGCTGACGAAATTGATTGGATTCTTCATCGACAAGTGCAACAGCAGACTCCAGCTGGAGAGATCAAACCAATATAATATCACCGACATCCTCAACAAACTGCTGCAAGGCTTGCTGACAGTGACATCTGAGCCGTCGAAAGAGAAGAAGGAAAAGAACGTTCAGAAAGGTAAAATTTAGTTTAGTTAACCTATACATATCTCCTTTACAAACAAAAAAGATAATGAAAGAGTGAAAGCGAACGAAGAGTTCGTACATAACAGCTTCTGGGTCATTATCAGCCTTATAAAGATCGATCCTAGTCTCATCAACGGAATATATGGGTTCTCAGACCTCCGCTTGTTAATTCAAAAAGGTATTCTTGCATTGGCTTGTTCACTAGTGCTAAACACGCTTTTTTTGTAGGACTGATTGAGTCAACAGACTCAAAACTTCGTGAAGACATGACAAATAACTTTGCCTCTCTATCAGGCATCGCCTCACAGTTTAGCGAGAAAGCAAACACTCAAAAATTCAATAGTTTCTTGCTTGGGTTCCTCATAAAGAACTATTTGGGTGTCGTTGTGGACTACAGGGATAAATGCGAGCAGTTTTTCTCGCTGATTGATGCGCTCTATTGCAAAAGCACCACAAAAGATTTAGAGGCGACCAGCATCGATTTCAAAGGTCTCGCGCTCGATGTCATGGATATGATCACCAAATTGACTCCTTATGAGGTTTCTTCAACGGGAGAAAGAGACTATCTCCTGCAAGGCCTATTGAGACTCTTGGAATTGCTTTTCCGAAGAAGCTCTGCGATGAAAAATGCTGTGCTTGAAGATAACGCCTCCTTCCTTCTGGAAGTCGTGCATGTCTGTCTATTTGAAATTCCTGAAGGTAACAAACTCATTTTTTATTTTTATAAGCTCCAATGTCATTGATAATTAGACTATTCCCTTGCTGTTGTACCGGCTCCAAAATGCAAAACCGTTGAGTCCAGAAAAGCCGCATTCCAGCTGCTTAACACGATCTTCTACGACCTCAACGACCGGTTGACTGAGACGCTCGTGGGCTATCTATTCAAGCCTCTGAGAAAGAACTTCTGGAGAACTGGGTCATATAGTGACTGGTATATCTTCCCAGTGCACGGTGAGAGGTCTAGGACCGGCTATGTCGGGTTGAAAAACCTGGGCTGCACTTGCTATATGAACTCATTGATGCAACAGTTCTACATGCTGCCAGCCTTCAGAGAATCTCTCCTCGAGACCGAGAACACTAACGTTAAGACCGAGGACCACGAAAACCTTCTCCTTCAGTTCCAGTTGATAATGGCTTCGCTGAAAAGAAGTCAAAAGCAATACTATGACCCAAGGAGCTTCTGTCTCGCGTTCAAGGACTACGAGGGAAAGCCGATCAACGTCGTCGAGCAAATGGATGTCGATGAGTTCTTCAACAATCTCCTTGATAAGCTCGAGCCTTATCTGAAGGGCTCAAAGAACGAGGGTATCATCAAGAGGATTTACGGCGGTATGCTGAGCAACCAGCTGATCTGCAAAGGCTGCCCTCACTCAAGGTAAGTAGTTGCTTGACTCAACGTTAACACTTTTAACTGTAGTGAAAGAGAAGAGCCATGCTTGGCCATATCTCTGAAGGTCAAAAATAAAAAGAATATCTATGAAGGCCTGCAAAACTTTATCCAAGGGGACATGCTAGAAGGAGACAACGCATATTACTGCGAGAAATGCGAGAAGAAAATCCCGACGCTAAAAAGAGTTTGTGTGAAAACTCTGCCAAATATCTTGATGCTTGTGCTAAAGCGCTTCGAGTTCGACTTCGACACCATGTATGCTCTCCATTCCAGGTTCCTAAACTCACTTTTTTCGTTAGGCAAAGGATGAAAGTGAATGACTATTGTGAGTTCCCCGAAGATCTTGACATGCGACCTTATACCCAAGGATATCTGAGACGCAAAGAGAAGGAGGAGGCTGGAGAAGCTTTGGATGAGAATGACCTAGCCGACCAAGCGTTCCCTCCGCAATACTACCAGTACAAGCTCCGTGGCGTGGTTATTCATGTCGGAACGGCTGAATCTGGACATTATTACTCTCTTATCAAAGACGGCTCCGAAAAATGGTTCGAATTCAATGATAATATCGTCAGACCCTTCTATATCCGCGACCTTGCCGATGAAGCTTTCGGTGGCGAGGAGAAGATGACCGGAAACCTCGGTAGTCTTTCCAAATCAGCAAAGGAAAAGCATAGAAATGCCTATCTGCTCTTCTATGAAAGAGTTGCTTACTTCGACGATGCTGGCAAACCCATCAAATCCCTGCTAATGAACGAAAACTCAGAGAACCAGGCGCTTGACGTCATGCCTCCAAAGATCCTCCAGGAGATCAGAGCAGATAACTACAAGTTCCAAATGACAAAGTACATGTTCGATAGAGACTACTCCGACTTGATCCAGCGCGTACTGAAGGCCAACGTAAACACTCTAGAATCTGCATCGCCAAATACTATGCCGAAACCTTCTGTGTTAAACATCGGAAAACTGAGCATTCTCTACTTCATGACTGTGATTCTCAGAGCGCGAGACCGCGACCGGCTTCCGCAGTTCCTTAAAGAAGTGAAAAAGGCATTGGCGAAATACTATGAACTGTCAAACTGGTTGCTAAATTCGTTCAGGGAAATCGACATTATAAAAGAATTTCTGGTGCACTGCCAAGTCCCTGACATGAAGTACTTCACGACAGGCCTCATCAAATTGGCCTTGGAGACCGTTTACCAGAGAGACAGCCAGCAAAGCTATGAGGACTTCAAGAAAAACAGCGCTATTGTCTCCTTGACAAACTCGTTTGTCTACGTGCTGTATGAATGCGAGGATCAATATAAGATGATGCCAAAGCTCTTCGAGGTCTTCAGCATCCTGGCGGGACTCGGGACATACACTAAGAACTATCTCTTGGAGCAGAGGACGATCGGAAGAATCATTTATGTCATCTTGAACCAAAAAGTCCCTAACAATACCTTCAAAGACTACCGAGAGCTCGTTAATTTACGAGCGCTGAAATCGGACGATGGCTTAGGTGACCCGACTAAGGAGGATGCCAGCAAGAAGCATTTAGAATCGATAAAATCTGTTGGTGAGATGATCGATAAAAAGAAAGAGAAGATGATGTTGGAGAACCTCGCGGTGAATTTCAATTCACTGGTCGCGACAGTGGCGAAGCTGGGACTTTCAATAGCGATGCCAGGGATGTCGAATGAAGACGGCAGCTTTGTTCAAATCGCCTTTGACGATTCAGAAAGGACCATTCTGTACTCGATAGAGGCGATGAAAGCGCTGTTGAAAGAGTCAAATACTAAGAATTCAAGGAAACTGGTCTCGTCGTTGATTGCTCATGTTTCGTTTAAGAAGGAAAGCTTCCTAAGCGACATTATCAAGATGCTGTACCAAGAAATGAACGCTCGTGACGATCAGGCTCTGAAGGTTTATTTGATTACGCTGGAGAAGCTGATGAGTGTTCAAGACGGTCTGGAAGCGCAAAGAGTAAATTTATTCAGTTCCGCTAATCCAATTGGAAACGTAGGTGGAAAAGGGAATGCAATGCTTCATTGAAGTGATGCGAGACAACGCAGAGTTCTACAAAGCGACGGATATGTTCATTGACTATTGTTTCAAGGTAAAGTTACTACTTTGTTCTATGAGCTTAAGTCGCTTTCAGATGTGCTCGAGAAATCCAGCTGTGCTGAAGTACGCTTCTGAAAGCAAAACATTAGTGAAGCTAATGGACGCATGGATTCGAGATTTCACGAATCCTCTGCAGGGACTGTCAACTCAAAAGGTATTTGTAGCTGGTGAGAACAAGTGATTTATTGATTTAATCAATTAGATAAAGTTGTTTAAGAAACGTCAGGGATCGATCTCAACTCAGATGCTTTCACAAAGTAACAATGAGCAATTGACTAGGATTTCTAACTGAGTGAAATTTTGTAGATTCTAGTAAATTCACCGCGAAGATGCAAGACAGACAAGCCAAGCTGAAGAAAATCTTAAAGAATGATCCTGAGGATCTAGGACCTGAGTATGATTCCGATGAGGACTACTCGGACCATAAATTTGAGCTCACGGAGAAGCTTGATTACAAGTAATTATGATTTCGTATGACTGGTGCCTAATGCGTTTGTGATTAGCACTGACGGTACGACTTGGGTGTCAGCAATCGTGAATGACACATTAGACGAGATGCTTTCGATAAAGACGCCAGAGCGAAGTATGTGGGTGTATGTCGATGATGATAGAATCGCGCCATTCTCCAAAATGCAGCTCAGATACAAGAATGAAATTGATTTCTATCGATAATTTCTTGGGAGAAAATTGATCTGTATGGAATTCAAAATAACTTCATTGTGGTCAAAATCTTTGCAACTATACTAGAAACATGAAAAACTATTGATATGTAACTTCTGTAAGGATCGAATGCCATCCTGTCACACATAAACTAAAAGAATCTAGAAAATTTTATCTAGTGATTTGTTTTTCAAGCGAAAAATAATACTGAAATTTACTTTGATAAGACCAAGAGGGATTTGGCTGTGCATTTTGAGGATTCGTTGGAGATGGCTAAGGAAATGTAATAATGAGATGGGATGGAAGGTGGTGTCATAACGGCCATCATAAATTTTACTCAACATTCAAGCATTTTCAAAGCCACTATTATAGATCAATCGAAATAATAATATGGGAACAGGAAGAAATTTATGAATATCTTAGATTCCACAGCGATGCGGAGTGTAGTATCCAACAAGAGAGCAATAAAAAAAATTTATTACCACTATCTATTTTTAAAAATCAAACCAAAATAATCTGATTTAAAGAAAGAGATAAAAACACATGGCTTTTTCACACATTAACGAAGATAGTTTTCTTCTATTCTTTGCATTTTCATCTTGTATTCTTCGATTCTTTTCCTTTGCTTATTGATAAAATCCTCTCGCTTTTTGTCCTTGTATTTGCTTTCTATTTCTTGTTTGATCTAATTAACCCATTAAATTTGCCAATAATCACTTTTTCTACCTGGTACGGGTTAAATTTAGTCTCGTGGCTTTGATACCGACTCATCATTTTCGATGCCAATGGAAGTTTGTCAAAGCTTCGCTCTTTCTCTTTCTCGGGACCTGCATTGCTAAGCTCATTCTCCAGTAATTTCTCTCTATGCTCTTGTATTCGCTGGATGGTTTTTAGTCTCTCGAGCGCTTGTATCTTCTGCTTCTGGAGATCTTCGAGCTTCTTTTGCTCTACTAAACTTCGTTCAAGCAATGCTGTCGTCTGTAACATTTGCCCGCGCCCTAAGAGATTATTATGTGTTATGAGATCAGACTATAAGCATCAATGCACCTCGAATTCGCACGTTCATTTCGGTTTTTTTAATTTCAGGGAGCTTGAAATCCTTGTGCTGGAAATGAAGGCTCCTGTTACTAGACCCCGTAGTTGAGACCTTCCCCATTGAAAAGTTATCGCTGACTCCAAAATCTTTGAGGCTAATGTCGTGATTTCGATTATAACTGTGCTTGCTGGTGGTGCTCCTCGACTGCAGCATGCTTCGTAGTTTATTCGCCTCGTTTTTCGTGCTGGTGGCCTCCTAAAAGCATTATCAGTGAGTTGGACTAGAATTCACTGCTATGTACTGTAACAAGCCCTAAAGCAGTTGGTTTGAACTCTTTCATCGAGAGTTCCCTCGTGGCTTCTTTATTATGTTCAAGCATAATTGAGTCGGGTAGGAACGGCATAACAGGATCAGTCTTCTTATTACTAAAAAGAAATAGATATCAATATGTAAGCGTGAGTAGTCCTTTACATCGGAGATAACTGCTCGAAGGTGAATTGGTGATTATTGAACTCATTTTCTGTGTTTTTCTGAAGCGTCGAGCTGGACGGACTCGTATCGCCTTTTAGTTTCTGAAGCTCAAACTTCATAAGTCTGTTCTCAGCAAGCAGGCGCTCGACCTCCTGGATTGAGACATGGTTTTGTCTGAGACGTTCGTTTTCTTCTTTCAAAATCAGGAGTTTATTATGTACTTCTCCAATCGCTGAGCCTCCTTGCCGTCTCATACGATTTTTCAGTTGCTAGTCGAATCAACCATAGCTGATAAAAACGGGAAACTTCAAGTAGGCTAATGTGAGCTATTGCATCATATTAACTTCCATTAGAAAGCGAAATTGAACCTATGTGAT
>ENA-UOUE01000590-UOUE01000590.1-compost-metagenome-genome-assembly--contig:-NODE-590-length-28441-cov-5.521964_pt1 | contig 28441 bp, 26 predicted proteins | sample MGYA00238146_ERZ747223 | MGnify/ENA primary metagenome ERZ747223 (study PRJEB28781, sample SAMN06268865) | compost metagenome | isolation source: single cell | place: USA: California, Emeryville, Joint...
AATAAGAATGAGCAGGAGCAAGAGAAACTTATCGAACGAGCATCCTCTCAAATAATCCACAGATCTAAAGGTATTGATTATTTTTTGATTTATATCCAAACAGTTCTTACCATTCACAAGATGAATCAAAAATGATCGCTCTGGCCACTCAGATCAATAATAACATATACGTTTCAAATATCGAAACGGGATCTTTGTATTCTCTTTTCGGCGGAGCTAAAGCTAGTGGCAAAAGTAACTCTTCAATGGAAACCATTCATATTGAAAGTGTGGTTTAATAGAGGATTGGACTCATATTCGAGAAATTCCGGATTCAAATTTGCTTGTTTCGCTTCATCATACAGCTGATTATGCTAGTTTCGAGCTGGCAGATATTTCACATAACAAAGAGATTAAAAAAATACTCCCTGTCTCTCACGAACCAATTGTCGGAGGTAATATTTCATTTGATGCTTTGTTATAATCTGAATTAGAAGTGGGAAGGGGAGACATTGCATACAACGCTTATACCAAAAGACTTGCACTTGTTTCAGTTAAGTTGCGAGTCGGCTATCATCTCTACAACGTCGATCCTTCCGCTGATAAGCCAACAATCGAACTCGCTCGCAGATCGAGATGGGTTGGAGACAGTACTCTAATCGATTTTTCATTCTCAATTAAAGATAATCATTTTATCAAAAGGCCGCATTGAGAGTTTCGATTTTAATCCTGAAGGAAATCGCATTGCTGTTATGAATATCGCATCAGAGTGCCGAATCGCTGACGTGAACGAAGATAAATATTTACTCAGCTTCGGAGCAGGGCCCAAAGGTAATTTGAGAATCACTCATTCAACGTATGCTTGATGTTAATGGTCACAATAAAACAGATCATTACGCTTGTTGTCGGTGGAGCGTAACAGCAGGCGACCCTTTTATATTTCTAAAATATGATCAAACTCGTCTGAACGCATTTGAGGTCGAAAAAAAGGTCCTGATGATTAGACAAGGCTATCGGGTGCTCGAAACATATAATGATCGTGACCGTAACGCCTATCTATCACGATATCTAAGTTCTAATGGTATTCAAAGCGATCTTTTGGATTGACCCTTCCCCAGAAAATCCGAATTTATTGGCGACTTGTGGGAAGGACTGCGGTGCCAAAGTGTATGACCGTAGAGCGAACGAAATTGTGAGAAATTTCAGTTGTCACACAAGTAACGTGATTCGTTTATGAAGTATCATCATTGATTTCACTTTCAAGATTGTGTGTATAGCGTTCGTTGGAGCAAAAGTGGAAACTGGTTAGTAACAGCTTCCCATGATCAATACGCAAAAGTTATTGATATTGGAACAAGCAGCGTGATTCATAAAACTAGAGCCGTTGTTGATCTGCGTAAAATTCACCATTTCCTTCTCTCTTAATTTGCATTGATTGAACAGAGGCAGTATTTTCAGCGTGTTTCGTTTAGAATCACAAGATCGACAGGTATAAAGATAAACTAATCTTTCGTTATTTGTTTCACTCAATGAGATGCATTCCCAAAACCATTAGAAAATTCATTTCATATCAAACTTTAGTAACAAACAGGAAAAGTTATTCATCCCATTCTCCGAAATTTCTGCCGATTATTTCATATCAAACTGAAAAACTAAAACTCATCAACTTTTTTTGTTAGCTGTACCCCTAAGTTGGATTCAAATTCCAGGATTTCAAATTTTCCTAATTAGAGTATTTGCGTCAGTAATGCTAGGCTACTTTGTGAAACCGTGAACTTTTCTTTAAGCGATCTTGCCTCGAATCGCTAGCTAAACAAAACAGGCAGACATAGCATCTCCTTATAATCAAATGAGGATTAGGAAAGTTGATAGGTTACTTCGATCATCAGATTCACCGGTATCAAGGATTTTTGAAGTTTTTGATGGAGAAAATAAGCTTGATTCTCCCATTTTATTTCTATATTATATACTAAGATATCAATCCCTCTACACATATTTGAAGAACACAATTATATAAATTAGTTTCCAAATCCTCAGCAAAAACTCCCCAGCCCTGGAAAACTTGAATTACTTGCTGAAATTGTCGAAAATAGAACTTAGATAAATCGGATTTTGAGATTGTAAGAAATACTCAATCAAAAATCTTTCATAAAGTAAACGAGAGAAAAACCAAAAAATATTTAAAAATAAACCCCACGCCAAAAAAGACTAAAATTTGGCTAGCGGAATAACATATCAACATATTGAACAACTCACTAGGTTTATGTATTCGTACGATTCGAAATTGTTCTTAGTGTTCTCTCTGGCAAGCCAGGTGATTGCTGTTCATGCTTGTCAAATTGAAGGCCATCATCTCCTAAAAACAGACCTCCATGCAATTCACTCATTTGTTTTAAATTAGCTCTAATTTCATCAATCTATTAATCAAAAAAATTACTCGATTAAATGAAAAGCCATTGTATATAAGTTTACCTCCTCCTGGAAATTTTGATAAATCTTCTGATAGACCGCATGCTCACCATCTTGAACTCCTGATAAACAAAGCGCTCTACAAACATTTTCAGTTGAGGTTTAGGTCTTGTTCAAAAAGAATAATCATTACCTATTCAATGGGAACCAAGTTATATCTCCTCGGTCTAATTTCTCGCGGATATAACTTTCCATGCCAGTATACTCAGTTTCATCTTTCGATTTTAAATAATCGATGTAATAAGCATAATTCCACATGTGATGCTCAATTTTAATGTGATTTGCATAGCTTATCGCAGAATCTGCCTGTCTTTCGAAAGTCTCTCTACAATAATATTATAATTCCCTCGAATTTGTATGAAAAGCTCACCTGGAATGTCCGCAAATGAAACAAAAATCGTTAATATCTCTCCTTTTCTCTTCATCCTTCTCTCTCATAGAGCCGAAAGTATCGATTATAATACCTAGCACCAACTGTTATGAAGAATCACGAATATCATTCGTTACCAGCCAAGATACTGATCATGAGCACGAAAACAAGCATCGTTGCAAGGTAATCGTAAATAAATCTTCCTCCATTGTAAAATTGTGCTATTGAAGAGCATTTTGTGACTTGAAACATGAATGGAATAATTACAGCTATTTTCGTTGTTCAACTCGATAAGAATGCCACCAACACCTCCGTTTCCTTTGAACGTGAAGTCGATATTTGAAAGGAAACAAATTAGCACCGAATTGCAGTACCCATCGAAATCGCGGTAGAGATATTGAAAGGCAAAGAGACTGAAAACGTATTCCGTGATCAATAACAGCACTATCAGCAGAAAAATCGATCTTTTGGGCTCCCAAACTGCATACAGCACATCTCTAAGCGTCGGGAACCGTAATAGAACCTCGAGCAAATGGTAGGCGAAGAAAAAATGATGCAATGTGAGTCCGATGATTGCGAAAACAATATATCCAATGTAATACAAAATATCCGCGTTTTGCATGAATTTGAATATTGTTTTGATGACTCGGGTGACAAATCTAACGGCATGCTTTATAATGCCTCTTTTCTGCTGCTGGGTGCCAGGAGGGTCGACCCAAATCACCTTTAGGAGCAGGGGAAGTTTCTTGAGGAGGTAAAAAAGGACGACGAATGACGAGCAGAAAATCATTGATATTCCCATAGCATCGAATATCCGATTTGTTTCTAAAGTAAAAGGAGGTATTAGGAGACGATAAAAGAGTTTCTAGATCACCGCTGTGAGAATAAACGTCTGAATCAAGGAAAAAGATCGTGCTGTACCAGCGCGCATCTTGCCTGCTTTGTGTTCCCTCGGGAAAGAACTCGGAGTAGGAGAACAGAACGAAAATATTCAGCACAATGCTCTGAAAACGATAGTCATTTAGAAAAATGGTCATTACAAGCGAATTATACCAGGAAGAAGGCCAGGTCCTTCCATAAGTGGACGAAATTGGCGAAAATAGCAATGAATTTATATTTCGCGAAAAATTGCTTCAGACTATTTATTGTAAAAAGGGTTATGTGAGCAGTCGAAGCTAAGTAGAGTTACGCTAGCTCGTGCTTTGCGATTTCCATTAGACTTGGAGTTTTTTCGATAAGACCCGAAATCTTCGATTTGAGCGAGATTCTGTCGACGTTCTCATGAAAGTGAGCCTTAGTTTCTTTGGGCAACTGCTTGTGGTGCGGCATCAAGATGAAATGAACTTTTTCGATGGTATTGTTTCTCACGACCTCGATGTTTGCTGAGTTTCTCGCAAAGAATGCAATACCCTTCAAAATTGGCAATTAATTCCAGGTATTTTGAGGAAAACACTACCTCCTTGATCCTTTCTTTCATCTCAATAGCATTTCTGATCTCAATAGCTTCCTTGATTGCATTCTTGTCTTCCTCACTGCGAATCAACTTGAATTTCACGGCGTTCTTGACGGTTTTTTCAACGGTCTTTTTCATAGCTAATTCAAAATAGCATTCGTCAGTTGTTTATCGATAGATAAGATCAAGTACAAGACACTGTCGAAAATCCAGATTTTAGCAGCGTAACGCCGAATTTGCCGAGGTCTCCAATCACATTATTGCGTAACAGGCCTCCGGCTCCTTTAACCGTCTTGGTGAATTGTAATTCGTCGTTTATCTCGTGAATCTCATCGATAAAATCTATTCGTTCGCATAACAGCAAATTAAAGCCAATTCAAAGCAAATTGTTTTTACCAATATCCGAGTCCTGCACGTTCGCTCCTATATACGTTTGAATAAGGAAATAAATATAAAATCCTGTCTCAAGGATCAGCTCATAGTACTCCGGAGGCTTATTCTCTTCGTCTTTATCAGGACTCGATGCATACTATGGAAGAAAGACGCTTTTCAACTCAATATCACTACACAAAATTTACATGTCCATATGCTTTTTCAGTCAATGAGTCTTTGTACATGTCTTTATACTGCTTATAAATCTCAGCGATATTTTTCTTCAAGATATCCAAAGGAATCGATCTCATGATCCTTCCGACCGTTTTTGGTGTTTGCCTCGACTCCCAGAGAGAGTTTAGCAAGATCATACACTTATATTTCAGCTGCGCGATTTGCCATGGCTGCAAATCTGAATATCTAGTGCTGTTTCTACTTATTTTAGAGAAGCCTCTCGTGAGTGATTTCCTTGGGTTCTTCGCACCCGGAGAAGTCATCAGAGTCCCCATTTGAGTCGTGAGTGTTTCTTCATCTACGAAATCGTTAGTCGGGGCCGCCTTCGTCTCTCTCTAAAGGAAACTTTTAATATTCAAGTTACGAAGGTAGTCTTACGCTTAGAATCTTGTAAGCAACTTCAAGGAATTTCCCATCGATAAGAGAAATTTGGTTCTCAGGACAAGGCCCTTGGACGAATTCTGTAAGCGTATCAAGGCATTTAAGGATGTTTTCGTAGATTTTCTGCGTCATATTCGAGGAGTATGTCAGAAGAAGCTCAGTAATGATGGCAACTAGGTCGTAGCTGTTGAAATTGTTTTTCTGGAACCTAACGTAATTCTGTAATTCGAGGTAATGCCCTTCTGTGAAGAGCTGCAAGAACCGTAATATTTTCTCAACGATTTTCTCATTCAGATCTTGCCTGTCATCGCTATTCTCCTCTTCAAGTTGAAATAGGAAGAACTGTGTCCCTTGCCTGGAATTATCGAATAAATCCTCACTGCTCGACTGTGCATCAGCCTTCAATTTATCAATTTGGTTTTGAATAAGCGTGTAAAGCCTTTTGAACATTATCTCAGAACGAGGGAAGGAAACGCAGTAGTCGTAGATCGTTTTCTGCACTTTTCTATTTCCACCTTCCATAAGCGCAATGCCAAACTTGAGGAAAGTGTCCAAGAGCTCTTCCTGGATTTTGAGATTGTTTGGGTCCGATAAGACGCTGAGAATCATTTCCATCGCTTCTTCCTTATTCATGAAATCCTTTAATATGAGAAGTGAACATATATGTTATAAATGTCATTAAAGAATAGGCTTACTTGTATAAGCTGTTTGTCAGGAGACTGTTCGATGATCTTGATCAATACTTCCATCGTGCGGATCATCGTGCGTGGGTTAGCCTCCGAGTCAACGCCTTGTTTCAGGTACTTTATGAACTTTTTCACGATTTCGCGGATGGTTATTGGTTGCAATTTGTATTTTTTCGTCATTTCTTCAGGGAAGTATTTATCAAAATTGATAATCGCTTCACTCAGGACCATTTTTTCCTTTTCTACCTCCTAAATTACATGCGTTAGAGCTAATCTGCCCAAGTTATTACCTGCAGATAGGCTTTGCTATTAAGAAAGAGATAAACAAATCTTTTCCATAGTTCTCTCGTAGGACACTCCCCTCGTTCGCCTTTCGCTTGTGAGTTCGAGCGAGTTTTCCTTATAACACTGATAGCTTTCTGAATATCTAAAAACTCTTGCTTTTTGTTCTCGATTGCTTGGATCTTCTCGGCAAAGACACTTTTATACGTCTGGTCGTCAAAGCAGGTTCTTGCCAGCACCGTCAAGTCGTTAATAGATCTTTCCCGGTAACTCTTGGGGAAAAGCAGCATTTTATTGCAGAGTGAGAAAATTATGTCGTTGAAGAGCTGAAGGTCAAGTTTCTCATTGATTTCGGTGTGCCTACTGTTAAGGAAAATCTTATCGACGTACTTCACAAGGAAAGGAAGGAATTCGTCGAATATGTATTGGAGATACAGCGCAAGATTCGGAGTTTTCTCATTCAGGCCTGCAATTTTTTTGTTTTCAGCGACCAGCACGGTAGCCAATGACTCGTATGCTTTTTCCCATTCAGGAATCATTCTGTAGTCGGACTCGAGGTAGATGACTCCGATTAACTCAAGAAGCTTATTTCTAATGTAATTCATTTGATCGAGGGTAGGACGAGGAATATCTTCGCTTTTTTGCGTTGGCGGGTCAGATTTAAAGCTCTCGTGCTCCTCATCGCCAGTCATTACCAGAGACCATTGCTGTGTATGATCTAATTGCTCGGTTGTATTTAGCAGCTCTAGGAGATATATCAATGGGAAGGCCTTCCTGAGTCTAGCATGGGAGAACTGCAGTTTCTCGTTCCCTCGCGCGATGGCAAGGAAAACCTATCATCACAAATATAATGAATATAAAAGTAGGAAATGAAGCGATATGTACCTCGAGGAGTTTTGCGTGGTAAATTCCTGGTTCATCACAAGAGTGTTCGGAATGCACCTTATCAATAAGAATTTCAGGCGTGTGATCGTTCTTTTTAAATAAGAATTGCAAGTCTTTGCCCGGCTCTCTTTCTCTTGCGTAGAGTATCTCTTCTTCCTTGAATTCAAGAGCGCGGAAGTTTGGCAGAAGTTTATTGAAAATAGCAAACTGGTTGTCGATTAGATCAACGCCTTTTGCGGTTTGAATGTGCTAATGATGTATTGCAATGAATTAGATACAACCGCTCCTGCGGATATAAGATGATTACCATGAGAGGTTCAAGATAAACTGCCCTTCGTCCATGTTTTTCGATCGTTTCAAGGACGGTCGTCAATATCAGCTCCCCGTAGTTCTCGCAGACATATCGGTTATCTTTACAAATTTCGCAGATAAGCTGGATCTGCCCGAGGTCATAGTCCAGATTGCTCAGGAAAAGCTTCATTTTCTCGCTCAGGGTTAGCTGATTTGCCTCATTTTCTTTACAAAAGTAAGTGAGGCATTCATAAGCCGTTTCGAAGAGCTGTGCCAGCTTTTCTTTGATTTCCGGCGGGGAGTCGTCTTGTCTGAACGCCCGTTTTAAATGGAACATGCCATTCTGCAGTAGCTCGAAAATCGCTTCATGACCTTTCAGATTTCTGAAGATATTCTGGTGACCAACGTAGAGTTCAACGATAGGAGGCCCACCACCTCTTTGTTTCATGATTGCTCTATTTGATTAGTTATAGTATAAGACATTCGACAGATAAGCCTATTTTCTTACTTATATAGAGGGTTGTTTAAATCCGTCGAAGCTGCTGTGGCTGGATTTATGGATTTCTTCTTCTTCGTCCTGATAAAGTAGCCCTTAAACTCATTGAAATGCTGGATGATCTCTTCGAGTTCTTCCGCCTTCCCGCCTTTATTTGCATATTCAGCAAGCCAAATCTATATGCCCCATTATTATAAATTAGCACTACGATCAGTGAGTAATAGAGCTACCTCAGATCTTTCGACAAGGAATCTCACGTCCTCCACCTGCGTTTTCATCTTCGAATAGACCGCGATATCCTCATAGCACATCAATATCTTTTAAAAACCCTCCGAGCTCTTCCCTCTGGCTGAAGCATCTCATTATAATATCCAGCAAGGAGTGCTCAAGCTTAGTATCGTCAGTATTTAAAAACGTAACCAACAACGAAGGCAATATCTCCATTCCTCTCTGCTTGCTGCTGCCTGGATTGATGTCCTGAGCAAGTCTATCGAGATCAGGGAATTCCTCGCTCCCAGTAAAATTAGTAAATGAGAGAATTTTTGCCATTTTTTTCTTGCCCACGCTCTTCATAAACGTCTTAACTCCCTCAAAAACCCCAGTGTTTTTCGGCGCATATTTCTCATCGACTTCAGCAATCCCCGTTTTTGTAATCGGCGGGATCACTCCCAGGCTCTGCGAGTTGATACTCATCATTAAGCTCTCGTTCACTTCGAAGATATTCGAAGAGAACAAGCGCTTTCCTTCTTTGATAAGGATATCATCGAACCAGCACAAAAAGTTTTGAATAAGGAAATCCTGGCGCTGGCTGATCATAAGCAAGAGAATCTCCGATATATATTCTTTGATCTTGCTTTCAACTTCGTGGTTCTCGGAGATTTTCTCCTTGGCTGCCCCATCGACGTGGTATATTAGGCTCAAAAGTCCCTTCATCAATGGATTATTGATCAATTTCTTATCTTCGTTTGCTTCGCCTAAACTCTTCTCCGCAGCTTTCCTTTTCTGTTTCCCGAAGACAGTGCTAGTTACGATGCTCGCTAACCCTTTGCCGATATCTGCGACGTTTGAAACGACGGTGGTGAGGGCTGAGAGCATTTTGTTCTTCTTTTGGGCTTTGGCGATTTTTTCGAAATTTAATTCTAAAGAGAAATTAAGTCATCATTACAAGAAGAGAAGCGATCTTACCTCGTGTGTTAATGACGAGATAAGTCAAGGCAGGATTAGTTTGATCATACTCAAGGAGTCCAAGCAGCTCTCTGACGAACCGAGGATAATAGGTTGGTTTTTTAAGGATCCTAAAGACGTCGAAGCTGACGGCTTTGAGCAATAAAAAGGCTATGCGCTGGATCAGCTCATTGTTAAGGAAATCATGGACGTGGATTTTTGCGTCTCTGTTGGCGTCACTGACGGCTTGGCATTTCTCTTGGAGCTGCTCTCGGATTTTTGTTTTAGTCGTATTGATTATATTCCAGATTTCCTCGAACAGCGAGGAAGAGAAGAGCTCTTGCATAATCTCATAGTTTTCATTAGATTTGCCTTTTCCAGTGATCCTGGAGATGTCTATGAAATGCGTTTCGTCTATTGTGCTTCTTCTTTTAAATACGCGGCAGCCAGATGGCCTGGGAATCTCGTTCAATGGTTCATGATCGATGTAGAGAGATACGACAAGCTGGCAAAACACTGCTCTCATGCCTAAGTTAGGTCAGCGATCCAGTTCTCAATGGCTTGGTAAATTTTACTCAATGAAAGATTCTCGTTGTAGATCTGCTTAAACACGAACTCAACAGGAAACTCCTTCTCGAGCTGAGCTTTCCACAGGTAGTTTCTATTGAGTAAAAGATCTGAATAAAATCTCAACTGCTCCTGGAAATATCCTAATTCTTTTCTATATCGTACAATCTCGCCCTCTCTGATATCATCAGTATGATTTAGTAAGGGCAAGAAGAAGATAACTGATTACTTAAAGCACGAGTTAATATCAACAGAATGGTCTTCTTCCATGTTGATCAAGAGATCTCCATCCATGCTATTAATTTCAATTAATTTGGGTAAAAAGGCCAAATTGTTTACATTTTCGTCGGAATAAAAAGATTTCGAGAGATTTGCTCGTTCGTTTTAAAAATATTAAAGAAAATTTCTTGGTTTATTGACATGCCCTTCTCTTCGAAGCAGCTCAAGCAGCGAAAGAACTTTAAAAAATGCAAAAAACGGGTTCTGTTTGCGTTGTCGTTCAGTATCTTCATATAATGGTGGATGAGGTTGTTGTTTATACTATGAGTTGTCTATAGCAATCCAAATTAGTACAACAACCTCACAACAAGAGATCACCTTCACTCTGCTGGCAAATGTCTTTTTCTTGCTCTTCCTCGCACCAAATACGATTTCCATACCCAGCATTTCGATTTTTTTAATCGACTTAAGAGTTTCCCTTTCACCAGTATCATCATCATCTTTCCCGTCTTCAATCAGAAATCGCTTCTCTGGATCTGAAGTGAGGTCGTATTTCCAATCTTCAGATATTTCGATGAGCAAGTCCTCGTTATCTTGGATAATCTGGATCAAAAAGTTGGTCGCTTCTTCAAAATATTTTATCTAATTGCTTGTAAGCAATGAGAGACCAGCTGCAAATTACCAGGAATTTGATGCGAGGGACTAAATAAAACAAATTTTTCTTATTAATTTGATTTCCTTCACAGATTTTTGGCAATAATCGTAGAACCTCTTTAATCACATCAGCTTTCATCTCGATTATCTTCCTCTCAATAGGATTATCCTCCCCTAATTCAGCGATTAAGCTCGAAAACTGCTCTCGTTGATCAGTATTACCGTGTATAATCTTTTTCCTAATGATTTGCGCAAGAGTCTTTCTCCTTTTGTTCTGAAGAGCAACAGCAGGGGCAACCTTTGCTTTTCCATACTTTTCAATCTCCTCAATGGTCATCGACTTGGCGAGGATTTCTATCAGAACTGTGATAAAATATTGCTCGCGTAGCAGCTTTTGTCTGAAAATATTGGGCTGGCCGAACTTCTGATCGAATGAGCTGATAAGGATTTTATTCGTACAGAAATTTCGTAAAATATTCAGCGTTTTCATGACTTTTTGAACCTTGTGCTCTAATTTTTGGGCCAACCAGGGATTCATTACTATTGCATGCTGATTCTAATATATAATATATTAATGAGCATTTGATTTTTTATGGAAAAGCTATTATTTACCTTTCTAATGTCGTTCCAGACGCCCACGTAGTTTTTCAGTCTTGGAAAGCAAGAGACGAGAAAATTAGTTTCCCATACCTCATTCATATTCGCGCGATCGATCTTGCAGATGTCTTGTTCTTCCCAGGTTTTATCCAGTGTTGGTGTTGGATTTTGCGAGCGTAAAAACCACTGTGTATTGGCGGTGACGACCTGTCTTGGTGACTGAGGTGACCTGGTAGATTTTTCTGCTTGGATCAGGATAAACGCATCTTTTGGAATATAATGCCTTGCTTTTGAAGGGTCTTTGCCTAAAGAAGCTGAAGGCACGGGCACAAATCTCCAGAGATCATGGTGATGGTCGTTTGCACTTGAAGTGACGAAATAATTCATATTGGCATCCTTTCTCGCAGATAAATACAGCCCCGACGTCACGTTTTTCAGTCGGAAGCAGTGGTCCCATCTCACCAAGCCTCCGATCTGAAGAGTCTTATGCTCGAGAACCCACATACCGTTCGTATGGCCAACATAATGCTGAAAATTGTCTGTAGGTGCTGCTTTGATGAATTCTATCGTGGGCACTTGATTAATCTCCATCTTAGTGACTAACGTACAATTAGACTCCGCGTTATTGATCCAAACAACATCTCCATAAGATAAATACTCCTCTTGATCATGCGCTGGCCCAGCGAACGTAAATATCTGCCACCTCATCGAGCATTCTAACGAGGCATTCACTTCCCTTTTATTCATCAAAGCTCTATTCTCCGGACCTCTAACATCCAAATCATTGCGCGACTGCACCAGTCTCACGTTCTTATAAAACTCTGGACTCTGATGATACGTGTCTTCGAACACATTTCTTACTGAGGATTGATTATCTTCCACAAAAATCTTCGTTGAATTGATAAACGGGATTTTCTTCTGAAGAAACTGCGTATTCGCAATGTAGATATAATCTCCTGAGTAGATCACTCCATTGGACTCCTTCTGATGCTTGAAGCTCGGCACGAATTTGAAAACTGTCCACTCGGATGGGTAATCAACGAGCTCAAGTTTGAAATGTTCTCGTTCAAGCTCTGCTTCTTGGTTCAGAAGACTCAAAAATTTGTTTGATGCGACGTGTAAGAACTGGATAGGCTGATCGAATGGTATTAGCTTGCCCTGGGCTTTCTCATATGTGTCTAAATTGAATTTGAACTCAGAAAACAATCTATCTTTCAAATCTTCTGCTATTTCTTGCTTTCTGGCTTGGGTTATTGTGTCTCTGGAGATTACCTCTTGGATATTAAGCGCTTCTTTCTTAACACTGTTGTGAAACGATGGGTAGATTTTGAAAAGACAACGATCAAATATTCCTCCAGTCCTTCCTTTGCTGCTATTGCGGAGAGAAAGCGTGGTCTTTACAAACCCATCCGAATAGATATAGACATCCGAGTCTCCTTGAGGACTGAGATATACGACTGAGCCATAAGTCAATGGCAAATGTTCAAATTCTAAACTGCCATTCATATTTTGCAGAAGATAAAATTTTTAATGCACCGTAAAATCACAAGAGAGAGCTAAATCAGTAGATTTATTAATACTAAATCGAATAGTCTACGGCTGGCCCAATGCTAGTGATCAATAAACTTCTCTTAGGTTGTCGAATGTACTCAACGGGTTATGTTTTTTTTGTGAGGTACGTGAAAGGTGACGAAGATGAACATTTCAGGTCATAATCCTATATTCGAGTTATCTAATCAATAAAAATTTTTAAATGTACTGTTATGTTTTTATTTTTAAGATAGAACAAATTTCTTGAGGTCTACGGCGACAGGAAAAACGTTTTCGCGAAGAGATGTTCACATATTGAGGTTGGACCTATTGAAATACTGCTTTTTGGAAACAAAAGCGACAGCTGATAAGAACATAGGCAAATCAGTTAGCTTTCGAAAGAGGATTCTTAGGTAATGTGACAAGAAGGCCGTCTAAGGAGGTATGATAAGAGATTGTAACTGTAAGAGAGTTTGAATTTGTGAAGATACAGCTTTCATATCTGGATAACGAAAAAGGTTGATTCGATAAACATAAACAGGAAAAATTAGCTCTGACGAACAAAAAAAAGCTATTTTTATTGGGTTAACGTGTTTTTTTTGCTGTCGCATTGGATAGCAAAGCCTCCAAAATTCGATAAATTTAGAGATTTTAAAGCGTTTCAAATAATCAAATCTTCGGGTTGGAATAAAAAATATTTCCTGGAAAAGACTCCGGTTTTTAATTTCAAACTTTCCTGGGGATCATGTCTAAAGCCTTTCGCTTATTTTAGCTTAAAGAACCTAATGTATGTGTGATAATAGCGTTAATTGTTTCGCGAGCTCTCTTCAAAGGACTACTAATGAAGATTCTAAAGATGGCTGGGATATATACTGCTAATAAGTAATCTTTTCCCATCCAAGCTCTTTGCTACTATTATTAATTGACTCCTATAGCATCTTGAAGAAGCCTAGGTTCGCCAAGTTTCAAAAAAAGACCTGTTCTTAAGGCATTAATCATCGAAAGTTCGAACTACGATGAAACGGCAAAAATAAAAACAGAAGGTTAGATTGTAGTTATTATATCCAACATAAATTCATATTGGTCTTAACTGTCAAAAATTTTTTTGGGTTTTTCCCTTATTACGAATACTCTATCCGTACATTATGAAACTATTGGCTAAGTTCTCGCCGAGTCCGATGCAACCGACTTCACTCGAACACTCTTTTTTTGGTCATTCTTGGCTTTGGAAATTTCTGAGTGCATTCAATACAAGAATAAAGCTTTGGCTCACTGTTTCCATTCGTGCTGACGTTGACTGATGCGCTTGGCAGAGCTTTTCCTTCTGATCTCAGAGGAGATTTATCCATACTGTCTTTCATCTGCTTCTCAAGCGCCTCTTTATGATTTTTTTGACTCCTCTGAATTGTTAATAACATATTACTTTTCCAAAACACTAGTAATTCATTCTTACGTCCTGATCCATGCGATTTCTATTAATTTCGTCTTGGTGGTTCTGCTGATTCGATCTTGCTGTTTCCAGGTCTTTCAGCTTCTCTGCTTTCATTTGCTCCTATTCAAGTCATTTGGATAACTTTTCAAACCTCTTCTCATACCTTCCGCATTGCTTTCTGAGCGACATCCTGAGCTAAAGCCTCTCTATACTCCTCTCTCATCTTACGTTCATTCTCTAGAGTTTTCTTTTGTAGCTAAATTTTCAACCATTAAAATGATTTGAATTATTGAATTAGACTACCTCTTCCTCTGCCTTGGCGATCATAGCATTCTTTTGGCGGGCAGCTTCTTTCTCTTCCTAGTAACAATTAATATTGCGATGATTCTAACGGCAGTTACTTTTAGCCTCTGCTCTTTTTCCATGTTCTTGCTATAAATTTGCTCCTCCAGAATGTGAGATAAAGGCTTTGAATTATCTATATAAGGGTTGTTATAAACCCCGCTGACTTGAAGACTCGTCCCTCCCGGGTTCTGTGACGATTCTTTTTCTTTTTCCTTCCTCTTTTCAGCCATCTGCTCCATGAGGTTCTCTCTCAGCCGCTCTCTCTCCGCAGATTTATTCGCTTGTCTATTCTGAATGAAATCCGGACTGTGCTCTCTGAGCCCATTTATCGAGGTCTCGTATGGTTCTCTAGACTTTTCTCTTTCTCGCTGTTTGTTCTGTCTCGTCGCTTCGATCTGGTTCTGCAGGCTTTGCTTGTGATTTTCAAGTTGATCCCTTTTAGCCTGCTTTTTTTGATCTTCAAGTTGTTTCAAATATGCGTTCGAACGATTAATGATTTCGCGATCTGAAAGTTTATCATATTTTTTTGTGTCCTAGTTAATTTTAACCCTATAGAAGAATCAACAGACTTCCAGATTACATTGTCCGCCTGCTTTTCTTGGATGGCTTGCTCCAGCGCGTTTTTCAGCTGCTCTTTGGTAAGCCGTTTTTTCTCATTGGCAACTCTTTCTTCCTCCTTAGCTAACCGGGTTACTTTTTCCACTTCGGCTTTCGCCTTCTCTATCTCTCTCTAATCGAACAGACATTATTAATGAATAATCTGTCTACAGTGATGACAAATACCTGTTTTTCTTCCTTCTTCTTCGCGTCTTTCTCTTCAATTTGTCTTTTCAGCTCGCTGCTTAAGTCCCTTCTGTTTGTAAGTCTGGGATTCGTATACTCGCCTGAAACATTCAAACCGGTTCCAAATTCCGGTGATTTTTCTGCGCCACGGGTTTTCTCTTTCTCCATCTTCTTCTGCAGAATCTGGTTTCGCACAGCATCGCTAAACTCAGCTGATTTTTCTCTCTTGGCCCTGAGCCGACTTTCTTCGCCCTCGAATATTTTATCTAAATGCCTCATTGGTTCTCCACGCACGTTTTTCCTGCTTTCAGAACGCTGTTTTTCTCTTTGCTCCTTTGCTTCTTTGTTAGCCAAAGCAACCTTTCGTCCTTCTTCCTTTTTCAGTGCTTGCAGTTCGTTTTCATTCTCTATCATCTTTTGATTGAGCCGAGAAAATTGCTGTTCTATCCTTCGAGCTTCCTCTTTATCTTTTCTCGAGTTTTCCTTCTTCATTTCCTTCATCTTAGTATTGACACAGACATCACAGAGCAAGTCCTTTCCTGACACATCAGAAATTTGACTGCGCTGGGACCGCTGACTCAGAGGAGGCGTCCTAACCCCATCATCGCAAGCAGCTCTTTGTTTTTCTAATGTCAACAAATTTAAATTATTTTTTGCTGTAGCTGTTCTCCTTAAATTATTCGGCGTAAGGTCTCGCTTTCTTGGCGTTTGCTGGTCTCCATCATTCACAGCGTGTAAATCAACAGCGGACCTATTTAACGCTCGTTTTTTCAGGTAATAAGGACTCTCTGTGACAGGAGCCTCTTCACGCCTGATTGAACTACCTGGACCATATCGATAAACCTTCTGAGACTTGTCTCCGTTTCCACCACCGATAATGAAATGACCATTTTGCGCAGATTTGTTACGAGCTGAGGTTTTCTGTGGAGAATCTCTTAGATTGAGCTGAGTATCCAGCTGCCTATTACTGCCTCGCTGGCTCTTTGGCGGCGATTCGAGAGGCTCATCGCCCTCGTTCTGTTTGCTCTCCTTCTTCTCAGGAGTTGCCTTCTCTATAGGCTTGGTTGAGGAAGCTACTTGATTGTTTTCAGTGTTTTTCGCTGAAATATTCATTGCAGGTTTTGAAGGACTGCTTTGAGACTGGTTTGACCTTGCAGAAAGCAGGCTTCGAGGAGTCTTGTTGTCTTCGTAGTCTCCTTGTCTGGAACCTGCTTCGTTTACCATGGACAGAGTCTCTTTCTTTTGAGGATCTTTATAGGGAGACAAATATGAGTAGTTTATCGGTCTGGTAATGTTAGGGGAGAGCTCTCGATCCTTTTTGCTTAGTAAACTCCCAGCCCGGTACTTCGGCCGCTTCTCAGCACTGCCTGCAGGCTCGTAGTTGGGATTCGCAAAGACGTCTGAGCTCAATAATGACTTATTGATGAAGTTCGTATTCTTTCTTCCGCCAAGATATGGTGAATCGGAGAACTCGTTCCTAAAGTATACCGTTCCGTTGACGGTCTTTGCAAGTTTGTTCTCTAAATTTGGAGATTCTTCCTGGCGAATCGGCGAGACTGAGCTCTGTCGATTATCTCTGTTTGGATTTGAAGGAGTAAGAGAGTCATTTGGAGTTCTCCCAAAGATACCAACCAAACTCTCCTGGCGACGAGGAGGCGTTTTGTAGCCGTATGGGTTTGATGTGTCGAGCGACATAAAGAAGCGAGAAGAGGGATGTATGAATATTTGCAAACAAATAAATTTAACTACAATTTTATTTGATCGAATGACTCATCAAGAGTGATTTTGCAATGTACTGTGCGGGTGTGAAAATTGTAATGATACTGACTATTCAGCTTACAAAAATCCCATTATCAATACATTAGAGAAGTTTCAATCACAGTCATAGTATAAGAACTTTTGTTATTAAGTTTAGACTTGGAAAATAAGTAGCAAAGCATACAGCATTTGAACCTAAAAGTTAGAAAAAATAGTCCAACTATGATTGCTCAATAATAATAAGAGCTGGAAATTCGTTAGAGACTCTAGATTCAGAGAGAATAAATCATTAAGCGCGTTTGCTTAGGGAAAATTAGAATGGGTGGCGTCATTATAAGCTATTATCCCTCTCCATCGCTCACTTATTTGGCTGTTTTCATTCATTGTTTTCACATTCTGAGATTCATAATATTTCATTTCTTCCGAATTAAACAACTTAATATCATATAGTTGCCATAATCATATGAAACTTCCAATTCCCAGCAAATAAAGTCATTCAGGTCAGCCAAATCGCTTGCTGAAGGCAGAAAGTCTTGAATAATATACCCGTTGAGCAGTGAGAAAGTTATACAACACAAGATGGTCAATATTATCAAAATTTATTCACCAAACTTGATCAATACCCTCTTTTCCACTCCGTAACCCCTGCAGCTAATTGGAATTATTTTTTATACAAAGAGATGACCGTTGAAGCCTATTATCATTTAAACCTTTAAACCCAATGAGGAGATTTTACCAAATTTGTTGATTGATATTGCTGAGTTTCATAAAATTTTATAATTCATTAGAAAGTAGATTCTATTTGGCAATAATACTCTATTTACAGCCGTTTGGTTGACAAATGTTCAACGAAACCTTGGCCAAACTCAAAGAAAAGGCGGACCAAACCATCCAAAAGCTCAAAGCTTACAAGATGCAGGAAGACTTCGTCTCGCTACTGGAAAGAAAGAGAAGCACATTAAGATTGGAGCTTCCAGAATTTTCTCTCCAGACTAAATTACACCAACCAAAAGCCAAGATCCTTGAAACACTCACCGCCATGGAAGCTCTATGGCCTACAGAGAAGATATCCCAAGTCTTATCAACTGTCCAGGTGAAAAACTTCTCAAAACGACGTGCGGCTAAGTATGCCCTGGCATTTACCGCTGTCTCCTTCCTCGCCTATGAATACTTCCCTACCCGCACCCGCATCGCTCTCACCTACGATAAAAACAGAGAAAATGCGGATATTGTGTCAAAATTGACATATTTGCACAATAAGCACTACTATCCAACTTTCTTCTTGTCTTCGGCCCTCCTCCAGTCGATCTACAATATCAATACTAGAGTTCCTTCTGTGAATTTTCATCGAGAGTCGATAAAACTTCCCGATGGAGGAACCATATGCATTGATTGGGCGAATCCTCGTGTGGAAATGCCGATTAAAAATAATCCTTACCACCACAAATATGTCGAAGTGACTCCAACTGAAGACACTCCGACTATCTTTGTCATCCATGGGTTAACAGGAGGTTCAGAGGAAGGCTATGTGAGAGGCTTGGTAAAACACGCTCAAAAGAGAGGGTTCAGAGTCGCTGTTTTCCAGCACCGTGGCGTGAACCAGATGCTGTCGACTCCAATGCCTTACCACGGAGGGAAGCTCGATGACATTGTCACGGCTGTTGAACATGTTAGGAATAAATTTCCAAAAGCTAAGCTGTATGCGGTTGGTAATTCCCTCGGAGGAAACCAATTGCTGAGGTACCTAGCAATGACGGGGAAAAATTGTCCCTTTGAAAGCGCTGTTACCTTGTCAAGTCCTTTCGATGTAAACGGTTGCCTTAAAGCACTTGAAGGCTCCGTCTACGAGAAGTTTTTCGTTAAAAGATACGCTAAAGAGGCGATTCTTCCTCATGTTAGCATCCTGATGGATCTATCGAGGACCCATGATGTGAATTTGGACCATGTGCTTTCGAGCCGTTCCTTGAGAGACTTTCATGAGAAATTTACGGTGAAGGTTTTCAATGCTAAGGGCACTCATGAGTTGTTTGACACGCTGCTCGTAACCAAGGAAATGATTCAAAAAATTCAAATTCCAACCCTGTTGCTTCACTCGAAGGATGATCCGATAGTAACGGCCAAGCACCTTCCTCGACAAGACATTGCTTCAAACCCAAATTTAATACTGGCGGAAACAGCTAGAGGAGCTCATATCTGCTGGTTCTCGGGTCTGAAGCCAAAAAGAGTAAATTAATCATTCTTTTGGTGATTTTAATTTATTTTTCTTATGAATAGTGGTTCCCGAAGCCTACGGTTCAATTCTTCGAAGCTACAGTGAGTAGAAACAATAACACACAATGATAAGGCAATTTTAAGGTATATATGATTTAATATAGAGTGTAGTGTTATAGTAGTGAATAGAAATCAAAGCTTATTTAAGGTACATCAATACATAAAGCCAATGTACTAAAATAAGGAAAAATGTTAACGGATTTATGAACAATAAATTATCTTGTTAAACTTAAAGGAAGGCCACTTCAACTCAATCATCCGGTTGATTTGAAGAGCTTCAACGCTCGTGAAAAGGTGCAATTGGTTTTTATAATTCTTTTGGGATAGTATTTGTTTTTTGCAAAATAGAAAGGTGTAAATTTTTCATTCAAATACTCAGTTCGAATTTGACAGTGCTCAAAAGTCGTTGCGCTGTATTTTCGTAGGGCTGAATTTTGCAATGCTATTATTCTGTGAAATTGATTGGTAAGAATTTTAGCTTTTATTACTCACATTATACTATTTATAAGGGCAATTTCTTTAAATATGAATTGAGAATGAGGAATAATAAAACTTTTCTCCGGAAACCATTTCAGCTATATAAATAGGTTTAATATTTCAACAAGTAACACTTGTGAGCTATTGACTATGTATAGGTATTTTGGGATTTAACCTTCCTATTCTCTCTATTTATATATCTTCCTTCCTCTAGAGAGTGCTTGATTGTTATTAACGGATATAGAGAAGGTACACAAAAGGAAAAAGGATTCTAACGATAATATTAATAATATTAAGCCCTAAGTTATTTTCTCAAGAGCTGCTTTCGTCGTTGGGTCTATCTTCTATCATTCTATTTGTTATTCTATCTTGAGTAATGCTTCTACTACAAGTCAATGAAGCAAACTGATGAAATTTCTAGTTCTATGAAAAAATTTTCGATTACTCGCATTGATAATGTATGTACTTTCATCCGTCTTGGAACCAGTTTTATGAATGACCTTTCCGGTCTTGAAGTCTTGCAATTTTGCTGTACCACCTAGATGGGAACTTATAAGGAGATCGCCGTTTGGATTCCATCGTACAGAGGAGAGAGTATCTTTTCTATTCACTGAAATGCATGAGATCATAAATAAACAAAAAATTAACGCATATCATGTCGAAGGAAATTAGATCTCTCAAATGGCTTCCCCAAAACCTTCACAATTTTTGAGCTTCGTCGATCATAAATCTTGATATTTCCTTCGCTGCCACCTGCTGCTAATAAATTTCCATCTCTTGGATTGACATCGATTTCATACGTTGAACCTATTAATTCCATAAATTTGGTTTTGATGCCATACTAAAGAATATGAAGAAGTATCAATCCATTCAAAGTCAATAGGACTCTTCAACATGAGAGTTTTTTTTTCTGCATCAAAGATGTTAAAGCAACGTCCTTGATACGTAATAAAAAGGATAGACTCTCCACTATTTGTGCTCCAACGACAGTGGCTCAAAGAATCTAATCAGAAAAGTCACAAAACAACAAATTTTTAAAAAATGCGAGCTCCCATCTAATTACTCTGCGCTACTGTTAACGGCATGTTTAGATGAGCGGTACAACAATTGGTATTTACGTCGGAAAGTAGAAGTACACCGCATCGATCGATCGTTCCCATAACTTCTCCATTGGGATGAAAATCAAGTCCGAAAACGATATTTCCTAATGATTTCATTAACAATTGAATGTTTTCGTTTGGTGATTGAGCACCGATTTCAGAGGAATATTGTGGATGCCATTTCGCCTTGCGGCAAAGTTTCACGGCACTTCCAGTCGTTGAGAAATTAGAATCAATTGTGAATAAATGGTAAGCTATGTCATTATTCCGAGAAATCGCACCAAGAAAATTTCTTCTTGGGTTATATGCGATATCTCCACATCTCGTACCTAAGGTCGTGGGGTGGAAAAATTTGTGAAAACGGTTTGAGTTTACGTCCCAGGATCTCTTCAAAATAGTAGGCTTTTCTTGCTTGTTTTGGATGGGTGATGTTGTATATCTCCATGGCCGCTTTAGTCGCTGTGTCATTGCCAGGATATTGGAGAGAGACCAGCAGACCCTTGCTTGGAATTTCTTTTACTAATGTCCAATCGTGGATCGACTGATAAATTACTGAAACACATTCTCAGAATTAGTTTGAGCTGTTTAAAATACATGGGATTCGGATTTTAGCACCATCGAAGCTCATATATTCTTGTTTTGTGTCGAGATCAACAACTTTAATCCTGTTATTCTTCCTTGTACTCCATGCAAAGCATCGCGAAGTTGGAGGATGGTTTTTTGTTGCTGAGGAAGGTTCGTTTCCCATAATTCTGTTGTTATTTGTCTCAAGATATTTTAGTTTTGAAAAGAAGCCAGCAATTAAATTAAAACAAATTGTGCACACATTTTCCAATATTTAATTACTTTAGATTCAAACAGCTAATAAAGTCAATAATAGAAGAGCGATAAATTCTATTAATTAGTACCATGGTCCTTTCACTGCACGCAAGTCTGCCAAATTGACGAATTTTTTTGGAAAATTCTTCAAATTTCATACCAATTGAAGAGAGGAAAACAAATAATAATACTAAATGCTTTGGGAATACCAGTTCAAATATCTTAAATTTTTTGATAGTCCGCACAACAATTCGCACTTTCAGAACAATTGGGTCCGAAGATAGCGAAGGAACAGCAAAGGAATAATTGTTTGCTGTGTTTTAATGCCCGAAAGGGCCATAACATAAACTACGTCCAGCACACTTGACAAAACGTTTTGATTAAAGCGTGAGGAGTTTTAAATCCTACAGTGCGCTTTCGTTTCCTCAAATTATCTGAAAAATGGGCGGAAGACTGAGAAAATCTTCGTTCAAAAAGGGAGTATTGACCGTGAGGGTAGCAAATTATGACAGCGAAAATCAATTTTTTGATATCTGAGACTGGCTATGAAAATACATCCTTAGAAGGAAACATGGCAAGAAGGCTGAAGCTATTTTGTGAAAAAATCTTCACAGGAAGGAAAAAGAGTTATGTTTGTTAGTGTTATTTTTCGGTCAAATTATACAAGAATAGAATCACAATCTCAAAAAACCTCCGCACACATTTGAAAATAGCCATAATCACCAGAAATGCGTTGGTAAGAAATTTAAACGAAGGGCGATATCGAAAAATAAGTTGAAAAGACTTGATCCGACGAGAAAGATCGATGTCATTATACAAAGGTAACATGATTACATAACTTTCATACAACGATTTCAGGGTAGCTCAAACGAAACGTTTCGAAATTGATTATTTCAAAAAGGAGTTGATAATGCTAATAATTTAGCGATAGTAGTAAATTATGAGAGTAAATTACATGCGCAAACACTGTTATCTGGCATATTTGGTCTAGGTTCCCAAATTCTGGTATTTTTCATCATGTTTCTGCTTTAGTTACCATTAATTTACTGCTAGCTAGTTTTATTATTTCAATATAGCTCAGTTTTATTCTGCTCATAGAATTCTGATACCTCAATAAAATATCTAACCCAGCGTCCAGAAGAAACAGATCTGAAGGAATGAACGCGAAAGACCAACCAAATCTCGATGAAACCGATACTGGAGACTGGACAAAGAAGAAAGAGAAGGATCAAGACAAGTAAAACTATAAATTGATCAGAAACCAAGTAAACAAAGGACGGAAAATGTCATTGGTCCCAAGGAGAGATTACTCCAAATATAAAAATACAAAAAAAAAGAATCAAAGCATCTTTAGTTGATGGTAGAAACTTCGAACTTGGAGACAAATACGACATTATTCACGCAGATTATCTTATAAAACGCAAATTTTCTCTCATAAAGACGCTGATGTTAGGTACCGAGGTACATGAGAGTAAGCACTGTGGGATAGCATTTTAATAACTGTGAAAGAAGATATTTCTCCTTTCTGCGATAAATTTCATACTTTTCAAATCATTCACTATTTGAAAATCAGAAGGACATGGGGATGTATAATGCAATGTTTCCTCTTTGGGTGTGACTTGTTTATGTTCCTTCCTTCATTTGACCAGTGCCTAGACATCAAGACCATTCGTCTTCCGACACCCCTACAAAATACTGTCGAAATTCTGCCCAGCAGACTCTTACTATTGTATAATGATGGTTTTCTTGTTAGTTGGGTGGAAACTTTGAGGAGGCGTATCATTTGTGGCTGAAAATATATTATTATGCCCAATATATGTCTAATGTAGTCAACGAGAAGGTCTGTGAGAGAGATATAAGAATCTTCCAAAAGAGAGGAGATTATGGAGCCTTTAAAGAAACTCTGCTTAATAAGTTATTTCCAAACAACTCAGAAGAATCGAAAGCTATCACAGAAGCCACTGCTATAAGTGAAAACCTGGCCCCAATTCACGTTCGAATAATAGGAGGCAATATGCATTGGAGTAATTTACGGAGACTTGATCTCTCAAGAAATGCTGTTGAGGAAGAAGGTGGTGAAGCGATCGGAGACAACCAGTCATGGCCTCATCTCGAAGAATTGACTCTTGCACAGACCCAGATTGGAGATAAAACCGCGATAAAAGTGGCAAATAATCACATTTGGAAGAATCTGAAAAAACTTTGTCTTGCTTCGAATAAAATTAGCGACATGGGAACCATCGAAATTGGGAAGAGTAAAATCTGGGTGAATTTAGAAATTCTCGTTTTGAGTAAAAATGAGATCGGAAACATAGGAGCGAGAATAATGGGTGGGAATAATACCTGGGAAAACCTAAAAAGACTAGATTTGAGTTTGAATAAAATCAATGATAAGGAAACGATAATATTCATTTGTAGCAATGAGACTTGGAAAGATCTCGAGTTTCTTGTCTTAGGATTCAATCCCATTGTATTTGAAGTAGCTGGCGCCCTCAAAGCCATAGAAGGCATCACTTCGAAGAGCTTGGAAGAAATTGATCTGCCAAGTGCAAGATTTGAGCGGAAATTGCTGCAATGCCTAAAGCATAATGAATCAGAGAGTGTTATAGAATTGTCGTTATCTGGTAAAAACTATAATGCATTGCATGCGAGCATCATTGGACTCAACACAACTTGGACTCACCTACAAACATTGAATTTGAAAAGCAACTCGATTGGTGCGGAAGGAGCTACTGCATTAAGTCAGAATACAACTTGGACTAACCTACAAACACTAAATTTCGAGAGCAACCGGATTGGTGCTAAAGGAGCTACTGCATTGAGTCACAATGCAACTTGGATTAACCTACAAACACTAGCTTTGGAATACAACTCGATTGGTGTTAAAGGAGCTGCTGCATTGAGTCACAATACAACTTGGACTAACCTACAAACACTAAATTTGAAAAGCAACTCGATTGGTGCGGAAGGAGCTATTGCATTGAGTCAGAATACAACTTGAACTAACCTACACACATTAAATTTGTGGCGGAACTCGATTGATATGGAAGGAACTGCAAGTTTAAAGAAGAATCAAACTTGGCCCAACAATATTCGTATTATATACTAGTTCTTATTCTAATCATGTTGCATATAGCTTCCGCTTCCATCTTTTCGAGATTATTGAAAATGCATTTTACCTTCCAAAATTGATACCAGTCTTTCTCTGTGCCATTTAGCTCATTTCTGTTCTCCCTTAAAGGTCTAATTATTTCATTAGAAAATAGTAATGTAATGCCTCTTTATTTCTTTCTCTCTCTCCCTACAAGAAGGTTCTAATTTCAATTCTTTTATTATTAGAATGTGAAATTTTCAATTAACTAAAGTATCTCGTTTCCCAGGATGAATTTCACAATCTGTTTCCAAATCTCTTTTTAATATCTGAATAGATTAGGATTAAAAACTGAGGAATACCCATACAAACCTGAATTTCTTATTTGGAAAAACACTTTATTTAGTTATTTAGATTATAAACTTTGAGAAGGCATAAAGCGAACCGTAGACAACATAATAACGGCCTTGGAATGCTACTGATAGAGAATCTAGCAAAATAGAAGAACTTAAACTAACGGTTGTTGTTATTATATTCTACTAGGTTTTTGTTGGATCGAGAAATGCTTACAAGTATCGTGAAAGAGAATAGTGTTTCTATTCGTCTTCATTCAATGAATCTATATTTGAGTTAATTTCAAACTGTCTTCTTCATCCCAACGCGCATTCATATTTTAACAAATTTGTGGTTTATTTTATTATTCCATTTTTTTTCTAAATTAATTTGTGAGTATGTTTTTTCGTGAATTAGTGTACTGAATCTCACATTATCTTTTTCTATCTTAGACATCTGTTTTGGCTAAAACAGCTCACAAAGATGATTGTATAGCATTAAATTGAGTTTATTATGGTGTAGAACGTTTCAAAAAGAGTATATAGATGCTTTATGAGAGAAGTAAAAGCCACACCGTCGATTCTAAGCTCAATTCTAAGCTTTCTCGCAGAATCGAAGATCCAAGTCAGGAGGGGGAAAATCAAGATGAAACGAGGTTACAATAGAACAGAACTCGAATTGATAGCAAATCTAAAGATTCTAATCCTACCGTTTTCAAATCAAAATAAAAACTGGGATTAAAATGCACAAATTTATTGTCTCAAGTCAAGCATATTAACTATTAGATACTTTAAAAAGAAAAAATTTTGAATTTTTGCCGAATGACGGTGCTTGAAAAGAGTTGTGTAACGAATCTAACAGCCAAATATGCAAAGCTATCGATCGATAACAAATCAAATCAAATCACTTAGCTAATGACAGTATACTACAATTACAAAAAAAAGAGAGAGATTCTTGATGATGGTGATGACGAAGATGAGGAAATGAATGTATCGTTGTGGTCGTGGTCGTGGCCGTCGTCGTCATGTGTTGTGATGTATGTATGGCGTTTTGTGGTGGAAAATGTTCAATTTAGTAGTAATAATAGTAATAATCAAGGCCACCCTCAGTTTGGGTGAAACCTCCTCCACCAGCAGTTCTTGTGATTGTTGTTGTTACAGTTGTGACTTCAGTCGTGAATTCAGTTTCGGTGGTGGTTTGGGTCGCATCAACAATTTCAGTTTGCGTTTCGAAAGCAGTCTCAGTGACGTAATTGGTTGCTTCTTCGTAGTTAGTTTGGGTTTCGAAGACAGTTGTTGTGGCGACTTGGATAGTGGTTACAGTACTCTCTTCGATCTGAGTGACGTCTACGGTGTTGGTTTCTGTGACATAATCAGTGGAGGTAACGAAGTCTGTAGCTGTTACGATCACTGGAGTGAAGGCAGTTTGTGTAACCCACTGAGTTTTGGTTACAGTTGGAGCGACGGTCACGGTTGTCGTTTTCATTGTTGATTTACTGCTGTTGTTTCCATTGTCATTGCCATTTCCATTTCCATTTCCATTTCCATTTCCATTTCCATTTCCATTTCCATTTCCGTTGTTTCCATTGCCATTGCCGAATGAGCTCACGCTTGATCTTCGGAAGGTAACTGATGTAGAAATCAAGCAAAGGAGAAGAGCCAAGGCCAAAATCTTTTTGTTCATGGTTGAAGTCGAGCTTGAAAATATTTTTTTGGAAAGATTATATGAAAATAGTAATTCCCACCAAATATTTATAGTCAAGCAATGGAGTAAACTCGTTTTTGATTGATTCAAAAAACTGCAAATTTTACTCTTGAATGGAATGCGTTTTGATTCTTAATTTGTTGCTTTATCAATTCCGTTTTTGATTTAATAAAAATCTGATCACAACAGATTCGAATTTATTTAATGTCACGTAGAGAGACTAATTTAGGATCTGGAATTGGATTAACTCTCATCATTATATGTGATTTATATCACGACCTGGCAGAAGCCTACTCTCTATCCCTCAGGTGCTACATAGTAATACAGGATAGATTGGCTTCAACATCTAACTCTATGCATTTTATTTCGCTCTGTCAATTTTGAGGCTTGAATTTATTGGCATTTAATTGTAACGTATTTCAGTTTATGCATTATTTGTTCATGCGAAATGAGCACCAAAACTCATTATTGTAACTCTGAAACACTACCATCTCCTCTATTTCTTCAAGCTAACTTCACTCTTTCGACTCTACGTCTAAAACGAGATTCAGGACTCTCAAAATCTGAAAAAAAGAACGTTAATATTGTAGATTCCTATTTGTTCTTCGCAAATTATTTTCCTTTGGTAACTTTTCAAAAGACTTATAGTCTGTTACTTTAAGAGACTGATAGAGTTTCTTTTCCGATGCGCCAATTACATTTTCATGTTATTTCTGAAAAATGAATCAGAAACAGTTAAATTTGAAACAAAATCCGGCTGAAAACTTCGCCAGCATCAACCTTAATTATGTTTTGGTACAGTCAATACTCTGTTATACCATTTTCCTCGGTATTTATAGTAAGTATTTATGGGTAGAAGCAGAATATTAACAAAATAAAAAAAAAAAATTCCTGGAATGGAAGAGAGTTCTGACTCTCAGCCAAGCCGCTAAATTCAAGAATGAATTTAGGGGAGATACGAAATTGACGGGATAATGCGAAAGGCCTTAGGGTAAAAATAAAAACTCTCGAGTTCCATCATTTAGTATAATTAGAGATTCGTGTGAAGACTGAAGGCGTTTCAATTTTATATAGATTAAATCAAAAACGTATTTGGAAATAAATCGGTTAAATCAAAAAACCGTATTTTATTCATGAGTCAAGTTTTGGATGAGGTGGGCAGTTTTTTTCGTTCAATCAAAAACGAATCTACTCAAGTTTGACTATAAATATTTGGTGAAGATGACTATATTCATATAATCTTTCCCAAAAAAATTTTCAACACAACTCACTTGTCGGTTATTATGAACAAAAAGACTTTGCTTTTCGCTCTCCTTGTTTGTTTGATTTCCCTATCAGTTACCTTCAGAAGATCAAGGAACTTCTTAGAACTTGAAAAGGGTAATGGCAATGGCAATGGCAACGGTAACGGCAATGGTAATGGAAATGGAAATGGAAATGGAAACAATGGCAACGGTAACGATGATGATGACGATGAGATTGGCAATGGCAATGCAAACTACCATGCTACAAAGACTACAGTTACCGTCACTGTCACCAACAACAAGCCAACCACCGCTACTGTTACCTCAACAAACTGGGTTACTCAAGCCTCAGGCACAGAAACTGAAATCGTTACAGCCACTAATGTCGTGACCGCAACCAATTTCGTGGAAGAAACCAATACTGTCATCTCTACCGTCGTCGCAACATGGACTGA